>Ga0157364_1006044_pt1 | contig 12384 bp, 3 predicted proteins | sample AttsexASBM2_FD_111476 | JGI IMG/M metagenome (GOLD analysis project Ga0157364, IMG submission 111476) | Fungus gardens microbial communities from leaf cutter ant in Ribeirão Preto, State of São Paulo, Brazil - Atta sexdens ASBM2 | ecosystem: Host-associated > Fungi > Mycelium > Unclassified ...
CTCTCTCTTTCTGAAACTTTAATAAAGCTCATGGGCAGAGAGAACCTGAGAGAGGCCATACCGATTTTTTTCCTGTTATCGTCGAAATCCATTGTTAGTTTGGGAACTATAGTGACTACATACATTTTCTAACACGAACTGATTAGAGAGTGGATAAAATCACTGAAAGTAGATGTGGTTTGTATCTGTACTAAATCCACAGAATAGAAATCCGATTCCGATTATCCTTCCTATATAGAGACTCTCTAACACCCTCTAATCACCCAGAATCAGGCAATCGATTCTGTATCTTCAAACAAGATGAAAATTACAAAAGCGAGAAAATTCACTAGGTGTTAATGAAATAATCAGTATGTCAATGAAATAATCAGTATTCTAGTAAATTCGTTCACTTTTATAATTTTCACCTTATTTCAAGATACAGAATTGATCAGGATCCCTATTCTGTAAAACCTGTTCTACAATACGTATGTATTGTCGGCGTCGGATGTCTTTTCATGTCGCATAAAAAGAAACAATTGATCATGATTGGTTAATTTCTTATAGCAAGACATACGACATTTCCCAACTGATTCTTCTATATTGGTCCATCAAACGCTTCAAAGCATTTAGAAATTTTGACTACAGCCTAGGCCTTATTGTCTTTACAATGCCTGCAAACAATTGTTGTTATGCAGATATATTATATGGTGAAAAAGCTGCGCAACGACACTGATTGTCGATAAGCGTGTACAATTACAGACAATTACAGAATACCGCTTTTGGCTAAAAAAAACAGAGTTTTAGCTCCTGCACAAAACGCGGCAACGCTTGCACAGCGGAAATTGTCGCATTAAATAATCAATAATTTTATATTCTTAAGTCGGTCTCACAATTTATAGCTGCGTTCACATTTTGACGAACACTTAGCCGTTAATGATGCGCAAATAAATATAGGAATTCGCAGTACTAATAGGCGATACATTTCGCTTGTCTGCTTCTGTCTTTCCGCAAGTTTCTGATTGGCTTCCGCTTTTCCGCTTTCCGTTTTTCCGTCAAGGTGTGAACCCGGGGCCTAAAGATATATAATAAGGACAAGACCCCGTTTTCCATTCAGCCGCGTATATTTAGCGGCCATTCTTGGTGGCACCAATTCCTATCAAAGCAGAGAACCTACAGTTTTCTCTGTTACTGCAATCATGCCATGATATAACACTTGCTTAATGACGAGACACTATCATGTTTTTTGAATAATTGATTTACAGCAAGTAATTTTAGAAGCAACTGTGGATATATCTGACTGATCATCGATTTGATGGAAGATTCTGAAAACTTAGAGATTCTTAAAATTTTTTTTATCTCCTTTTTTTGTTGAGTATAGGCGGTGGTTCCTGATACTATTGATACGGTATTTGGTCACCAAAAACATGGCAGATCCTGAAAACTCGTCTGAAAAAGATGAAAGGTGCTGACGCTGCTTGTCCTTTCTTATACCAGAGAGAAACTTGAGAAAGGACATAATGGTCCAAAATCTGAAACCGTAAAATGCTACCGCACACTACTGTCCTCTAATAAAGTGAATGTAAACTACATCCACTTTTCTTAGAACACATCCACTTTTCTTAGGGTACATCGTTCATTTTTCAAGGCTTTTTCAAGGAGACGATAAATTGATATTTGGTTCATATAATAATGCTATAGCTTCATCACGTTGCTTTATAAAATTACTTGCTGTAATCAACTATTCAAGAGACATTTTGCAGCATTTTGCGATTACAAGTTTTGGATCGTCATATCCTCTCTCAGGTTTCTCTCTGCTTATACTATGACCTCATCATGCAAAATTTCTAGAAATGATACTATTTCCGCTGCGCAAAAGTTGGATTGCTTTTGTCGCGCGATGGAAATTATATATCTACTACTTCCGAGCAAGCGAGATGATGATTTGCTAGATTCACACTGAAGCTGATGTGCGTCGTACGACATTCTGCAATCAATCAGAATTTTGGTGTAGTTAATAGAAGGAATAAAGAATTAGAAGTAAGGAATAAAATACCAATTTATCAGAAACCGTGTGTTTCGGTGTATCCGATTTCTGATAGAATGAAATCTTTATTCTTTATTCTTAATTCTGTATTCCTTCTATTGTGGATGCACCTTTTTATTTCGTATCGATAGCCCAGTTTTCACCGAAAGTTTAAACGGATTAGAATGTAAGAATCAACCAACTACAGTCGAATATTCCCCTATTACAATCGACCTACAGGGAAATGCTCGACTGTAGTTGATTGGTTCTTACATTCTGATCCGTTTAAATCCTCGGAAACTAGATACAAAACAAATCAAGCAATGATACAAAGTAGAATCCTGTTTTTTTGATTGCAGAGCATCGTACGACGCACATCGAATCCAGTATGAATTCAGCAAATATCTATCGCGCCAACTTCCGTTATACAGCAAGTGTTGCCGCGTTCTGTGTGCAGGAGCTATAATTTCTCCGTATGCTAGCGCCAACTGGGAAAGTAAATGTCAATTACATTGCAGCATTCACTTTTCTGCTGATGATCGATTCTTGAAATGAGATGAAAATTACAAAAGTGAGCGAATTTACTAGAATACTAATAATTTCATTGCTCAACATCTAGTAAGTTGTGTTCTGTAAAGTTGCTTACTTTTTGTAAATTTCACCTTGTTTGAAGATACAGAATCGACCCTCTGCAGAAAAGTGAATGTTGCTATGTAATTGACATTTACTTTCCCAGATGGCGCTAGCATACGAGGGAGTTTCGTGGATCAATAATTCATTCAGGGCTGCGTTCGGATTTCCATCTGCTCCCCGAATATTAAACACGGATGACATAATCCGAGTTGCTCGTTTTTGTAATTTTCACCTTGTTTGAAGATACAGAATCGACCTCCTGCGTTCGGATTCCCGGGTGTTATGTCATCCGTGTTTAACATTCGGTAAACAACAAGGATGATATGACATTCGGGGAGCACTCAGATAGAAATCCGAACGCAGCCCTGAATGAACTATTGATCCACGAAACTCCCTCGTATGCTAGCGCCAACTGGGAAAATAAATGTCAACTACATAGCAACATTCACTTTTCTACAGGGGATTGATTCTGTATCTTAAAACGAGGTGAAAATTACAAAAATGAACGAATTTACTAGAATACTAATAATTTCATTGCTCAATATCTAATAAAGTTGCTCACTTTTATAATTTTCACCTCTTTTCAAGATACAAAATCGATCATCTGCAGAAAAGTGAATGTGGCTATGTAGTTGACATTTACTTTCCCAGTTGGCGCTAGCATACGAGGGAGTTTCGTGGATCAATAGTTCATTCAGGGCTGCGTTCGGATTCTTATTTGGGTGCTCCCCGAATGTCATATCATCCTTATTGTTTACCGAGCGTTAAACAAGATTAGCATAACACCCGAGTGGGAATTCGAACGCAGGAGGTCGATTCTGTATTTTCAAACAAGGTGAAATTCACAAAAGTGAGCAACTTGGATTTTCACCCGGGGAGCACCCAGATAGAAATCTGAATGCAGTCCTGAATGAACTATTGATCCATAAAACTCCCCCGTATGCTAGCGCCAACTGAGAAAGTAAATGTCAACTACATAGCAACATTCACTTTTCTGCAGGGGATTGATTTTGTATTTTGAAACGAGATAAAAATTACAAAAAGTGAGCGAATTTACTAGAATACTAATAATTTCATTACTCAACGTCTAATAAAGTTGCACTTTTGTCATTTTCACCTTGTTTGAAGATACGGAATCGACCCCTTGCGTTCAGATTCCCATCCGGGTATTCTTCGGGTGTTACGCCATCCTTGTTTAACAGTCGGTAAATAACAAGGATGATATGACATTCGGGGAGCATCCAGATAGGAATCCGAACGCCAGCCCTGGATGAACTATTGATCCACGAAACTTCCCCATATGCTAGCGCCAACTGGGAAAATAAATGTCAACTACATTTGCAATTGTTGAAAAGTGAAAGTAGTGACAAGAAAGTGAGAGTAGTGAGTTTTTTATTCGAAATAATAAGAGAAAAGTGAAATTTTTTTAAACGCTGAGCAACAAGTAGTTTTATATTTGATTAAAATTATATAGAATGGTATCTAAGGATTAGCACTTTATTATTTTGAATATATTATCCTGTGACGATAATACTTTCATTATTTAATATATTATATTCTATTAAATTTAAAGGCACTTTTGAATTTTAAAAACGGTAAGAACATTCGGTAGAGAAGACAACAAAATTCTACTAACAATAACATGTAAATTCAGAAATTGAAACAACTTAGGAAATGAAACAAGTATCTGGGAACAAAGTTATTATTTTCAAATCAAATACATCATTATTTAATATATCTAGTTTAAGATTCTATAAGTTTATTTAAATCTTGCATAAAACCAATAAAATTAGAACATTTAAATCTTTATAGTATAATTTTCTCTTTAATATTGAGTTGAAGGAAAAGTTCTGCAGTATTTTGTTAGATCAAAATTATATATACAATATCTTTGTTAAAAACAAATAAAATTTAAATTAAAAAAAATGATTTTAAAGCTTGAAATCTCTACTTTTGAATGATATATTTTTTGACTATATTTTTTTAATTTATGTGAGTTTTGTAATTTTTATATATACAGAAAACTACGAGCTGAAAAAAAAGGAAAATTTTTCTTTTTACTTTGTGGGTAAAAAAAAATTTGCGAACATTCGACTATCTATATTGTGAAAGTTTGGAGTTTTCCTTATAAATCGTTTTTTTTTTAATATTTCTACGATTTTTTATTCTTGAGTTATTTGCGAGTTAAGCAAAAAAGAGCATTCTGATTTTGATTGTTCATAACTCCTAACTAAAAATCATCATACCGCAATAAAAAAAAACAGATTCTTAAAGCTGAAACGTTACTCTATTGAGTAGTATAATTTAGAAAGATAGAATATATAAATTTGAAACTTAAAAATATGGTATTTTACTGTCCTTATAACCATTGCACAATGGTCAATAATAAAAAAAAAATAATATTAATATCACATTTTTATAATTCAAATTTCTATATTTTACATTTAAAAAATTATTAATATTATTCGATAAAATAAAGTTTCAACTTTAAGAATTTGTTTTATTAATTACGATGATTTTTAACGGAGTTATGAGCAATCAAAAGTAGAATGCTCTTTTATTTAATCTGCGTGTAACCTTGCTAACAAAAAGTCGTAGGAACATTGTTTAAAAACAAACTTTTAAAAAAAATTTTAAGCTTTCACATCAGATAATCGAAAATTTCGCAACAAATATATTCTGTATATAATCTAAGCTAACAAAATTCCACAGAACTCTTTCTTTAACTAATATTATTTGGTATATAATATATAAAATATATAAAATATATATAAAATATATATAAAATATATATAAAATATATAATATAATATTGCAATAAGTTTTACGCATTTGTATCACATTTTCTAATAAGTTTTTCATATTGATAAAGTTATTATTACATACTTACATGGCACAAGTACATATGGCAACATGACAACACTTTTCATGACTAGCGCTCAATAAATTGATTTTATTTATGTAGATTGGAATAATTGTAAATTATAATGCTTAAATAAAACCGTTCTTAAATAATCAATAATGAAGTAAAAAAATCCCGGAGATTATATGGCAGGAGATTCAAATTATTTAAATCTACTCACAACAAAAAAAAATAAAAACACGCAGCAAAAATTTAAAAAAATATATAACTTATTAGACAGAAATTATAGCAAACACAGAAATAATACAATTTTATCGGAAAAAAGTAAGAATAGTGAAATTTTTGCTGAAAAAGTGAGCAAAAGTGAGCCTTCTTCAAAAGTGAATAAAGTGAGAATAGTGACTCAGCGGCAAGCCTGTATATAATATGTTTAAATTAAAGATGAATTAAAAGCTCTTATGTGTACAGATCGTACAACAAAATTTAATTCATCAATTTTCCACGCTGAAAAAGACTAGAAGTTAATCGGTTTAATTATATAACTTACTAATATACATTTTTAGACGCTAAGGTCTGTTAATTATTATTTAGCGCACCACTTACAGTGTCAATTCCGAATTGTCCTAATTTATTAAATTTTTAAAATTATTTTTCATACAAGGAATTTTATTCTTCATTTCTATATTCAAAAATTATATTATTATTTAAATATAAGTATTATTATATCCTGTACATTATATATTGATATTGATTTTTTTTTTTTTTTCATAGAGCAGAGGAGGCGGAGTTGCCATTTAGATGTGCGCGGTTATAAGACTATGGTTGCATATGACGCGTCTTTATTCTTTTCCTACCAAGTGAGGATCTAAGCATAAGAATTATTGTAACATTTATTTAGAAACTTAAGTTGTAGATGTAAGTAATGCACAAGTTTTGGCGTTTCTTGGAGACACGGTAATAAATTGTACGTCATATGTAAAAGCTTGTGCGTTACTTACGTCTACAATTTAAGTCTAAATAAGTGTTAAGACAATTCTTGTGCTCAGACTCTAAGATAGCGCGCTGTGCAGTTATGCGTAGGTGCGTACTATGTTTTACGTGCATAAATATTGATTTATAGAAGCTACAAGATATTATGCAATATATTGAGAATTGAGAGCATAAATATAATTATATGTTGTAAGAAGAAGTAGTATATTGAAGCGTAAAGCTTAATACATTCTGATTTTATTTTCGCCAAGAAGGGTGGTCCACCACCCAGTGAGAAATAACAATGTCAAAGACATCGAATCGCGCGACGTCGATTCCGTTTCTCACTGGGCATCCTCTTTCCACTTGAAAAAATTACAGATTATCCTAAATTGCATTTAAAAGTAATACATTAAATTTATTTCTTATTATTATCTTGTATTATTGTCTTGTATTATTCGAAACATTTATAACTTTGATCAAAATGATCGCGTTCTTTTTCATATATGATGCCATGTATTCCTGAGCAGAACAACAAGTTATAATGTCAAAATGATGTCAAATTGATTCCAAAATGGTCATTAAAAGTCATTTTTCATATGTACGTAGTTGAAACTTTCAATTCTTAACATATGCGTAATATCTCGTAGCTCTCATAAATCAATACTCATGGATGTAAAACGTAGTGTACCTACGCATAACTGATAGACATGCGCAATGAGCTCAGAGTCGACACAAGAATTATCGTAATACATATATATATATCTGAAAATTTTCCATATAAAAATTAAACGAATTCTTATATTAATTCTTACATCATTTTCATATTAAGCTTCTACATTGAGTCCCATTATTCCTCTCGTTACACAACAGAATAACGATATAATGCTTGAAAATATAATATGATTGCTTTTTCGGAAAGCTTATACATAATTCGTATCAGGTTTTTTAGCTGGCTATTTTTCTTTCAATACGATAGAATTTTGACGTGCTCCATGTTAATCTATTCGGGTTCGCTGGTTCTAAGACAGACAAAAAACTTCTTACTCGATATGTCTTTTTTTATATTGGAAAAAAAACCGGATGAATACACAAGAAAGAGGCCCAGTGAGAAATGGAATCGATGTCGCGCGATTCGATACTTTGATAGTTTCGACGTTATTATTTCTCTGAGTGATGGATCACTTCTTGGCGAAAATAAAATCAGAGCGTAAATCGAGTATATTAAAGTTCACGCTTCAATATATTACATCCTTACAACATAATTATATTTATGCTTTCACTAAGTTCATTCAAATTGACAAAGCAGTTAGTTTGCTCGAGCAAATAAACGAGATTGATTGTTGTTACTTGATATATCCAATCACTTAAGCAGAACATAGTGATAATGACAATAAGTCATTACTCGTACTTATAGTCAAACTTTATATTTAAGGAAGCCTGAAGTACAAAGTCTGACAATGAAATACAAGCATATGATTATCAAAATGATAAATTATTATTAATTTTATTAATTATTAATATAACTTCAAAATAATTATTAACAGTCATTTCTCAATTATTTCCGATTCACTTATTGTTCTGCTTGGGTAATCACATTTATGCCTGGCGTTTCCATCAATGTAGATTAATTTTTAATCGTATTAGTTTAGTATTAGTTTAATCGTATTAGTTCGTTGTTTACCCTTTTCTAATCCTAAAAATTAGAAAAAGATAAAGAGTAAATTGAAGTAAAGTTAATTAAAATTGATCTAGTTTAATCGTATTAGCTCGTTGTTTATCCTTTTCTAATCCTAAAAATTAGAAAAAGATAAAGATAAATTGAAGTAAAGTTAATTAAAATTGATCTTGCATTAGTAGAACTAGGTATTATGCGTCCTACTGAAAAAAATCACGTCACATAGTTGTATAATGAAATCATGTAATTAAAACATGTAAATCACGTAATGGATTGTTCCAAATCAATATGTGATTTTAAAATTACGTATTTTGAAAAGTTACATAATGATAGGATTGAGTAAGTTAATGTTTTTTTTTTTAACTGAATAAAATTAATGGCTCTACAAAATTAATAAAGTTAAGTTAAAAGTTGAAGGAATAAAAGTTAACTTAACGTAAGTTGAGTTAACTTAAATTAAAAAAAGTTAATTTTGAAAAAAATTATTTTTTAGATCAAAATCCTAATTTTTCTTAAAATGAGATTAAATAACAACGATATAGATTATTAAGTAAATTAAATTTTTAACTTTTTTATTCATACGTGATATAAATATAACTCATAACGATATAATTATATAAGTTATATAACTTTAAAAAAACAGCCAGCACATAGAGAAGATACAAGATCAATGATTATTTTTTAATAAGTCTTAAGTCATAAGAAATTGACCAATTACAATCGAATGCGAGAAGAATTTGACTGTAATTGATTAATTTCTTATGACTTAAGACTTAAAACACCCCTTATGGATCTGAACTAAGGCTTATGGCATAAGACGTTACCGCGTAAACCAATCAGAGGGCTGTATTAGCATCTTAAGAAATTATTTAAGATGATCTTAAAATATGAACAGATTACGAATATACGTCCTTAGTCCTATTATATCTTATTATTTTTCTAAGATATTTAAAAAAGATAAAAAAAATTGTTTAACTTAAATAAAAGTTAAAAAGTTAACGTTAAGTTACTTAAAAGTAACTTAGTTAAGTTAAAATTTAATGCATTTAAAATTAACTAAGTTAAAAGTTTTTAACTTTTTAACTTTTTTTTTAACTTTTAATGTTTTATCTAGTACTACTCAATCCTGCATAATGATATGTTCTTTTTCTCCTATTTCTATCATTTCTTTAAAATTCAATAAAATCACATGATAGATGAAATTATTTTTAATATCATGTGATTTTTTAAATTACATTATTTAAAAAAAATCACGTATTGATTTGAAACAATTTGTTATGTGAATTACATGTTTGAATTATATGATTTCATCATGTAACGTTGTGATATGATTTTTTTTAGTACACTGAGAAAAAGTTGTTAACTTAACTAAATGCAGTCCGTAATGATTATTTAATTTAAATATTTATATATTTATATAGATTAACAAAATCTTGTAATTTAAAACATATTATTTAAAATATATTATTTATTTGAATTAACAAATATTTGCTTGACTGCTACATTTAGTTAAATCAATAATACTTTTTCTGAAGCAGCACCTTTTTTTTTCAGTAGAGTGAAGTCTTCATTAGACGTTGTGAATGACCGTAGAATCTTATTCAACTACGATTGGTCAATTTCCTACGATTTAAAACTCTTTGACCATCTATTTGTAGATCCCGTATCAATCGCTCGGCGAGCATCTGCATATTCTCAATGTGCATTAATTCTCTGTTCCCTGTTCTCCATTGTTCCCTACTTTTTGTGTGCAGCCTCTTACAATAAACGGTAAAGTTTTTGAAAATAAAGCTAAAAGTCACTTATAAATATTGCAATTGTTTCTGCGATATAAAAATTACAGAATTCTATTTCTTAGGTACTGTAGCCGATTTTTTCGGACAAAAATAAAAAAAAGAGAATTATTATTCTAATGTCCATTTCTACCAATGCATGTGTGTGTGTAGATTAACTTATCTTTAAAAAATCTCGGTATTTTAATGTCAAATTTATAATGGAAATACGCATTTATCTCTTCAATATACGAATGATGACATTTTCATTATGATTTGTTGTTCTTGGGATCAATTCAAATAATTCAATTCCTGAAGTTCATTCAATTCAAGAATTCAATTCCTTATAAAAAATAAAATTTCCAGATTGTTATTAATATTGCACATTTTGGGAGGTCTTTTTTAAAAATCCAATTTTACAGTTTCCTTTGAAATTCATTAAGAATTAATTTAAACAAAAATTCGTTTCGATCGGTTAAGAATTATGGTATTCATAGCGATTTTTTACAGTAAATTGTCATTGTGGCGTCGGGCCGTTGGCTGTCGGGAAATACTGTTTTTCCCGACGGCCGACGCGCGAAGCCACAATGACAATATATACTGTTCAAAAATCACTAAATATGCTCATCCAAAAATCTGCCCATAAATATACTATAATAAATATGCTAATCCAAAATGTTTAAAATTAAAAGCGACATTGACAAGTTGATTATATCGATACTGTCAAAAATAATTTCCAGATTGTTATTAATATTATACACTTTAGAGAGTGCTTTTTAAAAATTGAACTCTATAGTTTCCTTTGAGATTTATTAACGATTAATTAAAAATAATTCCTTTTGATCAAAGAATTACGGTCTGTAACAATTTTTGAACAGTGAATTCGTTTATTTTCTTGCGATGGCAACCGACAAGCCGACACGAGGGCCGAAGACAGCCGACTTGCCGACAGCCAACGGCCGATGGTCGAGTGCAGTCAGCAGTCTGCAGTCAATCGTCGACTGAGTCGAGTGTCGACAGCGTTAGTTAAAATGGTTAGCCGAATTACGAGTGTTGTTCGTCAAGTGAAACCAATTTTATCCGTTAATCGAGAAAACGCGCGTCGAAAAGTGCTTATATTGTACAAAGCATGGATTCGTCAAGTACCAATCTCAAGTACGTGACTCTCACAGTCGTATGTTACAAATTATAAGCTTTTTCGTTACATAGACTGTCGACCGATTCATGCTGACATCGCTCATGAGCGTTGTTTGTTTCCGTTTAATATTTGACAAACAAGGATGAAATGATTTTTAAATGTTGTGAGCGTGAATCGCAGCCCTAATCTGTAATCTGTAAGCTATAAATATGGTCATAAATGATAATCGTAACTGGCAGTCTTTTCCGACGGCCGACGGTCCGACGGCCCGACGCGCGACGCTACAATGACAATTTACTATTAAAAAATCGCTACAGACCATAATTCTTAATCGATCGAAACGAATTTTTGTTTAAATTCTTAATGAATTTCAAAGGAAACTGTGAAGTTGGATTTTTAAAAAAAGATTTTAAAAAAGGATTTTAAAAAAAGGTCCTCTAAAATATGCAATATTAATAACAATTTGGAAATTATTTTTCACAAAGAAAATTATTTGAATATTATTTGAATATTAAGAGTTTTGTTACTTTAAGTTTTTTAATTACGCCGGCTATAAAATGCATAGAACATATTTTTCGTTAAATTCATTCAATATCATTACGGTTACTTTGTAGTCAATAATCTCAAATTATGGATTCGATTTCGTAAATTTATTATCAAGAACAATCTACAAATAAGATTTCTCAAATCTGTTTTGTATTAAAAACAAGATCATTCCTTGATATTTATAGATTGTTAAATTCCAAGTTGATTTGTATCTCATCACCAGTCTAAACATTTTAAATTTATTCGTTACAAAGAATCGTTCATTCTTAAAATATTACATTTGAATTTAATGATGCGCACAAGAAAAATCATACTGACAGAATGCATCTTTTCCGTCTTGTGAGCAGCCTATCGCGATTTTTACCAACAGAGATTTGTAATAAGTTTTAAACACTCAAGAAAAAATCTTGTCAATTTTTTCATATCAAAGAAAGGAGTCTAGATTTCAAAATAAATTGGCTCTCTAATAAACAAAAGACAACAGGAATATATAAATATCAAACCTTATAAAATGTTAATTGCACTGTCTTTTGACGTATTGATAAAGTTCCTTGTTGTCCAAGTCATCTTAATTCTTTTCTTGTCTTCTTTGTTATCTACGATCTATGAGCAGTGGTGAATTTGTCTTCTATGAATATTCCGATTGGTGTGCAATGTTGGGCGAGAATTTTTCATTACCTATGACTAATAAAAAGAATATTATTTTGATTTGATTATTGAGAATATTAAATTTGATTAAAACTATTGAATATAACGTACGTAAATTACCTATAAATAAAA
>Ga0157364_1006046_pt1 | contig 12383 bp, 8 predicted proteins | sample AttsexASBM2_FD_111476 | JGI IMG/M metagenome (GOLD analysis project Ga0157364, IMG submission 111476) | Fungus gardens microbial communities from leaf cutter ant in Ribeirão Preto, State of São Paulo, Brazil - Atta sexdens ASBM2 | ecosystem: Host-associated > Fungi > Mycelium > Unclassified ...
CTTTATATACTTTATATACTTTATTTAGCTTAACGTCTTATATTCTATCTGTTTGGGACTGGGATCTGTTATGGCATTTTTAGTGGGCGAAATTTATGTCAAAATCATATGAAGTATGTAGATTGGATTCAGTGTATTAAGCAATAAATATAATACAAAATAAACATACATTACATAAAATGTGTACCTCATAACATTTCTAATATGATATGTAAAAGATGATTATCCTTTATTTCGTATATGTATTTATTCTTCATATTTATTCTTTAATAAAATTTTGTAAACGCATTTCATTAAATTATTGTGTCATATTACATCTTATTTCTAAGCATTATTTGTAAATTTTTTATTATATATGTATATATTATCTATGATTAGCCATATATTCCACTCCTATGAGATATATAGCAAAAACGAAAGTATATTAAAAAAAATTTTTTTAAATAAAAAAATAAATATTTTGGATTTCTAATATTTTTTTCCATTATACAATAGTAGACAATACTAAATATAGACTAAATAATAAACCATAGTAGACAATAATAAAAAGTTTTTACTGGTATAGTTCATTTAACATAAGTAATATTTGTTAAATTAAGTTTTTGTAGATACCGGAGCTAATTATTTTTTAATTGCATATCAATTTGATATTTTTTATTCGTTTTATTTTAAAACTATAATATCTTATACAGGATGCGTCAGGAAAATCCGGACAAAGTTTAAATTCAATTTCCCGTTATATTTAACTTTAGTAATATGTGTTTGAAGACGCGTGTGTTTTTTATTATCTGATTTTTCATTATCTGTTTTAACTTGTGATTAAGCTTAACTTGATTTTTCATCGGACTTCATTCATGATATCATCACAATAACATTGAATAAAACAATAGGTTAAGTCTAATCACAAATTAAGTCTAATCACAAGTTAAGTCTAATCACAAATAATCAGGTAATGAAAAACCAAGTCTAAAACTCAGTTTCATAACTCACAGTTAACACTTAATCGAGGTTCAACTTATTTCTCATCTTTTTCCAATTTTAGCATTATAAAGAGATGAATAAGAGTTAATTGATTGAGAGTTAACCATGAGTTGTGAAATGCTATGCTTAAACATGCATAATCTCGAAATGACCGCGTTAGTGAGATCGAGTGAAATACTATATAATCGAAGAGTGATAAAGGTCTTCGCGCTGGAAGATCGCCGACTTAAGTTTTTTTGATACTCGAGATCGACTGTGTATAGCATCGCACAAAAATATGTGATCTCGGAAAAGTCCGAGGAGGAATCTGTTAATCCGACGAGAAAAATTCATTCGAAGGAGAAGACAGCGAAGACAATTGTTTAAAGAGTATAAGAGTTTATTTCGGAAGATCCAGAAACGTCGCTTAAAAAATTGGCGATCATCTTGAAGATGAATGAGGCCATCATGGAGGCCATCGGATCGCTTACGAGGACTTGAGATACATGTGTATCTCGATCAAGGTACAATAGATACTCTCTGAGGCTGCGAAGATCAATGTAGACATGTTTTGTTCCAAGAAATTCTGGCTTCTCAATAATCCAGATTTAAATCCTCTAAACTATTACGTGTGTAGCATTATCGAAAATAACTAAAGGTAACCTTACATGGTCAATAATATTGAACCAATAATACTGACAGTACGTGCATTAATATTTTTAGTATTTTTACAATCTTAAACGATCAGTATTATTGTATATGACAATACATTTCATTTTAGTTTCACGTACCTAATTTATTGTACTGACATACTTGTGACAATACATGGATCCCAATAAAGATATCCGATGAAGGTATCTGCAATCAAAATCCAGATTATCAGTATTCTATGTCAATCCAACAATAACTATACACAATCAGTAATGTTTGTCAGTATTTGTTAATATTAGTGTGTTAGATCACCTTTAATTAGTCCTGGCACCTCAATGTTGTATCCCTCTAAGTTGTTATTGAGGCAGCATTCACAGATTTGAACCGAGAGCGATTAAAAAGAAGCATATGCTCATGCTTCAGGCAAAGAATCAAAGTGATTAAAGTAAAAAGAAATTACATTGAATAACAAAACTCAGGAAGAATTCCTTAAATGATATATAAAAGCTTTTTTGTAAGTTTAAGTTTTTGACTAATAAACAATTGTTATAATAAACTGTTTGTTTTGTTCGAATTTTGCTGACACATCCTGTATATTGTCGCAAAATTATAACTTTTTTCTCTACAATTATCATCTCTACTGACAATTAAATTTAGACGATAACATTAAAATCATAGTTTTAAATAAAAATTCAGTATATTGAGTTTTAACATACATACATGTGTGCGCACGCGCGCGCGCGCGCGCGTGTGTGTGTGTGTGTGTGTGTGTGTGTACATATATATATGTATATATGTATGCTACTAACTAATAAATCATAAAGTTAGTATTATATTATCAATTTCTTACTTTTAGGCCCGATTGCATCAATGTTACTTTACTTTTGAAGACTTAAAATCCTCTCTCTTTATTTTAAAATAAATAAAATAAAGACTTTAAAATAAAAAAAAGAGAATATTAAGCTTCGCTTAAAGTCAAACCAACATTACAATCGGGCTAAGAGTAAGAAATTGATAATATAATATTAATCTCATTTTATTAATCTCATCACTTAAATTTTAATAAGTCACGCAAACTTTTGTAAGGTCAGCTGTCTTTAATAGTATCTCGATATTAAGTAATATTTTAAGATGTAAATATTGCTCTATGATTAGCTATGACACTTACGACTATATTTAAGACAGCCTTAAATATAATTTAATTATTAATTTTTCTTTTATGCTGTTTTATGAGTTTGTGCAGTATTTTTTTATTTATATGAAAATATTTTATTAACATTTCAACATTTAATAAACTAATTAAATTCACTGTGATATTTCATGATTTTCATCATATTACATGTTAAAAGTATTTGAAAATATTTATCATTGTCTACTATTATTACACACATATCCGTTTTAAATCGTGAGGGCAGTAAAATGAGAGGAAAGCTGACGCGACGCTATAAATTTATCTAGATTATTCAATATAATGGTGTCTTTATCCCATTTCATCTCTGCTTCGTTTGTCGATTAGGGTTTCGCCAGGAAACTCATCAAAGAAGAACGTAAGCCAGACCTCAGAGCGACAAAGTAATGCCGGCAGCCGGCAGCAGTGGATAGTGGCCGTGGAGGATAGCATGCGTCATGGGAACGCGGTTACCACACAGACCACTCTCGTGAGTATCTTTTCGCTTTCTCTATTTTTCCGTTTTCCCTCTTTAATGTTTAATTACCGATAACTCGATTTGCTTATGACAAATCGGATCGAAATATACGTAGATCTGTAAACCAGATTGGCACCTGGGAGATCATAATCTTGCGACTTTCTCGTAGATGTTTGTCGTAATGATACCGGTTTATGAGTTGACCGCGTAAAATCGAAACTATCGCTATTTGATAAGCCCGATTCAAGCGAGGCATCGATCTACGAGCTATTAAAGACTTCCGGATGATTCCGATTAAAGAATTGAAACATTTTCTGTATTTGTACTTTTCAAGAAGATACACAATAATAAACGATTTATTAGGATCGTATAAACATCACCAATTAAATTGACTAACAATTTAACAATTTGATACTTTTTCGTATTTTAAACTATCTTAATAATGCTAAATGACTATTAAAATCTGTAAATATATAATTAATTCTTATTGCGAAAAATATTACCTCGGTCGGGAGTTGAACCCGAATCTCTTGCATTCCGTGCAAGTGTCTTAGTCTTTAGACTACCAAGGCCTGAGTAAAAAAACTGTCAAAACAATATTTACTTTCAATTTTTATTTATTTATTTTTATCTTATCAGATCAATTTTGGAGATTCTTTTTTCAAGAAATCATTTTTTTAAAGCATGAGTGAAAAATATCATAACGCTGCGTTTTTTGTTCCATCCTGTATCGTTTTTCTAAATATAAGAAATAGATTCTGTTGTTCCTATTTTTTGAAAGTGCTATACATACTAAGTCTATTATATATACATTCATGACAGATGTTTAATGGATGTATTTCGCTTGGGTTTCTTTTTTGTATTATTTTACATTTTATTAATTATTTATTATTTAAAAAATAATAACTAAAAATTCCTATATAAAAATTCCTTTTTTAAATTGGAGAATTTCCTTAATTTTTAATATATTTAACTTAAACGAAATCTTACTTGAAAAACTTGATTATGATAATAATTAGTATCAGATATAATATAAAATGTTAGAATATAAGAAAAATAAACAAATAAAAAATTTTTTACTCCAAATTACTCGCAATCAAATTTTCTAATACAATTTTCGGCCTATTGTAATTTGATAAATTTTGATAGCCGAAAACCCGTCACCAGCGGCCGTATGGTTGGGAGAATGGGACCGTAGAGTCGTTGCGGTTGACTCAACTGCCCAGTCCGCCCAGTAAATTCGCCAGTCTGCCGTACGATGTTAAGGTGTCCTTCAACTGGATCCCACCACGAACGAATCCGAGCGCGGTGGAAAAGCACCGGGAAGTACGTCGTCGTTCCTCAGAGGAGTGTCTGGAGGACGAAGATGGCAGTCATCAGCGACAGAGCAGTTCCGATCGCGTCAGTTACTATTTGAGGAAACATCATCGCCAGCAGAATGAGATCATGAAGTCGAGCAGCGTGGAGGACCGTCTGCTGATGAATAGGTCGGATAAGGAGTCGATGCGACGCACTCGCAACGATTCAGATTCGAGCGAAGGCCGATTTTCGAGAAACTCTGAGTCTGAGAGTCGGTCCTCGATACCACGCTCCAGCTCCGTCAGCGTCGAACGGTTCTCTATGCGCGCCAACTGCGACTCGTCAGACTTTTCACGCGCCAACTCCACATCGAATGAGCGCTTCCACTCGGACTTCTCGATCGCGGTGGCAAGCGCAAGTTCGAACGATCATGTATCCGTGCCGACCTCCGAACCGTTTTCCATACGCAATCTCGATTTTGTTTCGTTTGCGTTGCCGCATATGGACTCGAGCGAACGTTTTTCCGCGCCTACATCCGAGGAGCGCTATTCCGACTTGTTCTCCACACGTAATTCCGATTTCTCCGCACGAAATTCGGCCGATTTTAGAACGCAATCAGAAGAGGAGCGCTTTTCCGATGACTCCTTGGAGGAATTACTGCCACCACCGCCACCTATTAGCAAGAGACACTCTATTGCATGGGAGGTTTCTTTGGAGGACGATCCTCTGTACGCGCCCGGCAGTACCAAGGTTGTCGGTAGAAGACGACGAAAAAGCAGCGATGTATCAAGTAAGTAGTGTCTTTTGGTTTATTTTTGGTTTATTAAAAGAATAATAGAATAACAAATTTTTCGTAGAATGAAAGGATTTATTTATCACATTCGTTAATTCTTTGCTTTATGACTTAATTTATGATCGTTCCTTGGTTAATTGCCATATTCTTGTGTTGCAAAATTCGCAATCCATTCTTCGAAATTTTATTTGTATTATTATCAAAATTTTCATTAATTTATTATGAATTATCTAGATTATCAATTATAATTCTATTAAAATTCCATTTCTATTTTTATTCTTATTTTATATAGTTTTTATATAGTTTTTATATAGTTTTTATTTCAATTAATTAAATCATATTTTCGTTGGCATTATATACTCATTTTATTATTAATAAATAGTTTTTTATTTCAAATAATAAATATTATAATTCGACTTAATGATTAATATCAATTCAATAAATAAAAAGAGATTATGAGCCAAAGTAAATTATTATTATATTTTTATGAAAAATATTTTATAAACAAATATTTTGACTTTTTAGGAGATCCTTTTTATTATTAAATAAAGGAAATACTTCACAGAGATCTAGTGCATGGCTTATAAAGGCATTAATTCATTGATCGATTCAAACATAATAAAGTCAATTTTAAACTAAAATATATATTTTGAAAATATATATTTTTATTATAATTAGATGTTATTATTGCTTAACAATAAATTAACGCTGATTACAATAATTTGCTCGAAAAAATATTCATTGAAGAGACTTTTATTACTATATATTAGATAAAGGGTCTTTCAATAAGGACGCTCGATTTTTAAATGTAAATAAAACAAGTTGTGTGTGAGATATTCACTCAATTTTTTTTTTATTTGAAAAAATATTTTATGGCATTAAGTATGGAATATAACGTCAAATGTCCGCCGCGGCTTCGCTTGGTGACACGTATTCGGACGGTTCAATTTTCGATGACTTTCTCGCATAAATCTGGCTGAATTTGCTGGATGGCGTTTGTTATATTGACTTTGAAAGCATCAATTGTTTGCGGTTTATTCGTATAGACCTGCGATTTAGGATAGCCCCAAAGGAAGAAGTCTAAAGGCGTTAAATCGCCCGATCTCGATAGCTAGCCGCCAGTTCACGTCGTCGCCGCGCGAGATAACTATGCCCTCAAATCGCTCGTGCAGAATGCATTCATCGTGACATGCGGTGTGTGGCACGTAGCGCCATCCTGTTGGAACCACATGTTATCGGTATCCATATCGGTCATCCATTTTAGACCACAAGAAGTTGCTTATCGATCTGTAGCGCTCGCCATTGACAGTTATGACAACGCTTCGTTTTGGAAGAAGTACGGACCGATGATTCCGTCAGACCAACATCCGCATCAAACAGTAACTTTCTCGGGATGCATTTGGAGCTAGTGTATCTCGCGTGGATTGGTATCGTCCCAAATTCGACAATTTTGCTTGTTCACATATCCATTCATCCAAAAATGGGCTTCGTCGCTAAAGATGATTTGTTTGGCGAAATTTGGGTTTCAACTGCTTCAGAACCCAATCAGCGAACACACGGCGTTGTCTATGGTCGTTTACCTTAAGTTCCTGGGTCAATTGAATTTTATAGAGGTGCAGTCCCCAAGTCCCGACGCAAAATTCGCCAAGTTGAAGTCACAGAAAGGTCAAGTTCTTGTGAACGACGAGAAATTAACCGCCTCGGGTTTTCCCGTACACTCTCACGCACAGCAGCGATGTTTTCAACAGACCTTGCGTTTCGGCGTACTGGTGTTGACTGATTATTTATCGAATCGGTTGACTCGAATTTGGCCACCAAATGTCGAAGTTGAATCGGCAGGACGGTTGTGGCGAGGATAAAAATCATGTAATGCGCGGAACGTTTCTCGAACGGAGCACTGATTTTGATAATAAAATTTTATGATTTGCATACGTTGCTCAACAATGACCTTCCATAGTGATTTGCCATACACTACTAAACAATTCACAATAAATTTGACAGATGTCACTTGAACAACATGGCTACTATGATCTAACAAATTTCGAGCGTCTCTATTGAAAGACCCTATACATACAATTGTGTCCTCTAACTTCCTGTCCATATAATATAAGTTTTTTATTGTTAAATTGAAGCATTTGATTTGAGTGATGTCAAAATCACAAAGCGATGTATTTTAGAACTTGTAAAAGAATTTTTTTATTCATAAAAACGTATTATAGTCCAGTTAAATACAACTTTTAAAAGCCTTGTAGAAGGTCTCGAGAAAATTCAACTGGATCTTGTTCTAAGTGAACGGACCTACAATTGAAAGGGGGGGAAAGTCCATTTGAATGCAGAGTTTAGAATCCTGTTAAAATTAACCTTGAACTCAAAATTTAGTCATTTTCATATTAATCGGGTCATATTTTTTAAAGTATAGAGATAAATAAATTATGGGCATCGTATTCAGCGATCAAAAAAACATACATTATCATATAAAACCTGGATTAAGCATTTTCGCATCAAATCGAACATACATATATTAAAGAAAATCGAAAATTTGTTGTAAAAATCGTTTATTAGCTATCTCTAAATCTTAATATTTTTTGATAAAAATTTAAGGTATTCTTTTGGCAATGGAAGCTTTTGAATCGAGAGACCAATTAAAAAGAAAATTTTATTTTCCTTGATAGTCTAATATATACATATATACATACATAATGTTGCATTTGTATCACATTAAACGTGAGAAGTTTACAGAAATTGACATCAAATTTAGGAGACCGGTAAAGTATCTTACGATAGATTTTTCTCAACTTTAATTTATAATTTTTCGAAATTGTGATATAACAGACTATTTTGAATAATTATTATTTTGAATAATTGTATAATTTCATATACAAGGAACTACAGAAGAACAGAGAGATAATACTTTTTGACGCTTACAAAATTTTGTTGAACAGTTCAACCTTCTGGAGATGGCATTATCTTGTCATAAAAAAAAAACAATTTTTCTTATTATCAGATGCAATTATCTCCCAAATTATTTATTATTACAAAAATGTTTCAACTGACTTTGAACTTACTTTGTTTCGAGGAAGATTTTTGATGTCATAGATCTTCTCTAGATGGACGTACCTTCAGATTTTGAGATAATCTTTATTTTTTTTTTTTGATTATATGTTTTCGTTTAATTAAAACGCCTTTAATTATAACCTATTTCATGATGAATTCACAGACCTATGATATGTTAACCTTTCAAGGTCAACTCAAGGTCATTTGCGACTGTTTAAATTTTCTTTCCGTTTATCGTTTTTGTTTATGTTTAAAAACAAAGGCTGCTATCTGCGTGTTACATTCGCTTCGGAAATATTGTGACTAGCATTACATGTACTTCGTTTCGATAACAATTCAATTTACAATGACACAGTATACGCCTAACAAAATATAAAATTATCGTTACGATTCTGATTTTTGAAGAATGTCAACATAATTACATGGAAGCTGCACGGTTGTATTGTGAAACCTTGTACCGCACTATCGCGTGATGTGGTACTTCGAAATCGATCAACGAATCGATAAACTTTATGTCCGGCAAGGATATATCGACATCAGCGTAAATAGTCCTCACAAAATTCAACGATTGTAACAGGAGCAGGAGTGACTGTACTCTTAACTCTCATATCAGGCACATATTTCTCATACTTGGCACATAGAAAATTATTAGCCATGATCTAGTGCATCTAGAATAAATTTTCATTTCTTTTATATTTCTTTGTATCAAGTATTATTTGATGCTGAATATGCTGTCAGATCGCAGTTTTGTAAATGATCTCAACGGAAAAAGCGTTACATGACCCTTTCTTTTATTCTTATATATTCTGAAGCCACTTTCAAAAATAGTGGAAAATTAAATTGATACAGTTATCATTATTGATCCAATGGGAATTTCTATTGGCACCGGTCAGTTGATTGTCAGTTGTTAAATGTTTGGTGTGATATATAGTAGATGAACACATAGAATCTCTATTTTTTTTTATGATACACTAATAATAACAGGATCTACAATAATTTTCTGATCAATGAACTGCAAGTCCTTTTGAAAGACATACTTGCTAGAATACAGATGTGGTTTTAATATGATGATGGTCTTTCCCATAATGAGAATGAGCCGAGTTCGAGAAATATTAAACAACAACTGTTTCTTAAGTAGGATCCTCTTCCCATCCCCAGATTTAATATCTCTAAATTTTTTTGTGAGACTTTATAAAAGAAATTTACCAGAGAGAACTATTAATCATTTCTGAAAATATGAAGGATCAGATTAGAATTGCCTGCCAATAAATTAGTAAGACAATTTTCAAGAGCATGAAATTATCATTTATGGATAGAATAAATCAGTGTATTAATATTCAAGATCGAATACAGAATTTTTACCTTTCGAATACAGAAGAATGATTTTTGGACGTTTAGCAATAGGAAAACTTAAACGGTCATAAATGACTTTGATCTTAAAGGTCAACACATCATCTGTCAGTGAATTCATCACGAAATAAGCTATACGTCTAACTATATATATTTTTAATTCTTAACTTTTTTTATTAACAATAACATATCTGCACATATCTCAAATTTACCGTAATTTATCTCGAATTGTTAAAATAAACGTTGCAATATGTAATATTAGCCTTTCAAATAATTCTGTCTTTTGGAATAAAATTTATATTTTTGCTGCACTTCTTACGCACTTTAAACTTTTTTTTATAGGAAATGACAGATCTTTGCTGAACCTAATAAAATCTATATATGTATATATATATATATATATATACGAAATCATTTTTTTCATTTGAGTTTCAAACAAACAGAATTATGAAAAAATCAAGCTTTATCTTTATTTTTCCATCAATTGCAATCTGCATCAATTTACACAAGCAACAGGAAATTAGTAAAGATATGGATGAAAGAGTTTATCACGTTTCAGGTGTAGGTTCCGTGTCGAAATTACGCGACTTCGACGATTGGCAAGATCAGCGACTGTCAACGACTGACGACGATTTGATCTCGCTTTATTCGGATTCGTCCACGAACGATCTCGATCAGATACAGCCGCAAGAGCTTACGAAAAATGGCACTTATGTCATCAGACGTGGCCGCAAGAAAGAGCGCAAAATTTTACCAAAAACGCCAACTAAGACCAAGAGTCTGTCCTTCGAGAACGGCGAGAAAGACAGTCGATTATCAGATGTAAAACGATACTCGAGCACTTTTGACAACATCAAAAGTCTATTGAAGGAGGGTAAACTGGAGAGTCTGGATGAACCGGTAAAATTTATGATTCCGGTACCACCGCCGGATCTTATCCGAGTCGAGTCGATGCCGGCGATCAATAACGACGCCAGCAATCGGGCCCAGTTGGATATCACCGTAGAAGAGAAAGAGGCATCCGACATCTCGGATAAGGACAAGAAGCGCGACAACATCGAATTTTCTCGGCTACCATTGTTGCCAGTCGAGGATGATCAAATGAATCGTTTGGACCAATCGAGAGACTGCAACGGTTCGACAGCGTCTAACTTGGCGGATTTGGATATTGGTAGATTATCGGCGAATAATGCACTCGCCGAGGCCATGACAAAGAAGAAACTTACAAGCGCGGTAAGCGATGAGAGACTAGCTTCTAAGATCCCGGTGAACTTGCTGATTGAGGATCAGATTGTGAAAAAGGCGCTCAAAGAGAATCGCCGGCAATTGGAGAAGGTGAGCGACGCAATCAAGGAGATCGAGAACGTGAAGAACAGCGAATCCTATTGCGAAAGCAAACTCTGGCAGAACGGTGACCTGAAACATAATTCGAAGCGGAACAGTTTCGAGAATGACGGGTTTCCGGTCTACAATAGCCGGAAACCCGTTACGATCGATGGCAGCCCCTATGACAGCAGAACGCGCGGTAGGAAGCAGCAGAAGCAACAGAAGCAGCAGCAGCAGCAGCAGCAGCAGTACAACTCTGATTCCGAGACGTCAAAGACCAGCTCGGACGCGGACTTCGAGGATCGGAGAAAACTGAACGGTGCCACTGATGTCGTTTACTCCGGCAGACGACTGCGCCAGAATGGTATCGAGAATCACAAAAACGATCAAAAGCAGATCGAGAACGTGATCGACGCTATTTTGGAAGATTCAAAAAATCCGGAATTTCAGGTAGGAGTGGAATCAGTGAGTTTCGCGAACTTGATCGCATAATTCAAATATCTCATGAATATCAATCGCATTACCTTGTATGCCTATGTTGACGCGAAAAGACGCAACGGAAATAGAGTCTATCTCTACGATAAGTGCTACTAAGGTGCATCTGCGTCGTGAAAAATGCGGAAGTTATATGGTTCGTGGTGAGCGTGTGCTGCAGAAAGATGGTGAAAAGATGTCGAACAGCTAGGATCGAAGCGGGCCGCCCCATATATAAATTGGTAGCATTATCTCTATAAAATATAGGATTCCATTAGCGATGCTGGCTCTATGATCGCATTTTTCGTCGTGAAATATGGAAATATCTAAGGAATTGCCGTGCATGCAGCCTGCTGTCTGCGAATCCGTTTTTACTCATTCCCACGTAATTAATTCTAGTCAAAGGTTTTAATTTTTTATCATATAATGTTATATCTATTAATATTTTTAACTCTCTCGATCAGTTCTCATTTAGAATATTTTTATATTAGTAATTATTTTATATTAGTATTTATATTGTAAAATTATAGACAATAGATATAGTGTTGATACATAAATCGTGATCAAAATTTCTCGAGATACATTCATCTTTTTTAATTAAAAATGTAAAAAATAATAAATGTCACAATTAATAATCACATTCAGAGAAAAATATAATAATAGCAACTATATAATTAAGTTAGGTGACATTAAACTAATTTTGTATTATGTAGAATTAATATACATAGTTGAATATATTATTTTATAGCTGCAATAATTATAAAATAGTTTATTCAATCATATATATATATGTATATATATATATATATATATATATATATATATATATA
>Ga0157364_1006047_pt1 | contig 12382 bp, 9 predicted proteins | sample AttsexASBM2_FD_111476 | JGI IMG/M metagenome (GOLD analysis project Ga0157364, IMG submission 111476) | Fungus gardens microbial communities from leaf cutter ant in Ribeirão Preto, State of São Paulo, Brazil - Atta sexdens ASBM2 | ecosystem: Host-associated > Fungi > Mycelium > Unclassified ...
AAAGTCTCTCAATTTAAAGGAACCTGGCGATTAATTTTATTAAGTTCATGCTAGAGCCAATTTTCGAAATATTAAGATCATATTTAGGCAAAATTTATATCTATAATTAAATAGAGGCAGAATTTTTAGGCTTCTATTCTTTACATTAATAACAAAATTATTGTAATTTTTTCAAATTAAAAATCATGAAATTAGATTCGTTGGTATCATCGTTTCTATCTTTATGCTTATCTTGAAGTTTTCTAGACAAAAGTACCTGGCCTTAATTCATCCGAACATAAGCTTTGATACAACCTGTATTTATCATTTGCAAGCGTAAAGTATTCAGCCGATCGCATGCGAGAGGCATCGATTGTGGCACTACGCGGCGCGGCGTCGGGTACCTCGCTGTAATGAACTGGCAACGAGCCGATACTGATGGTGAGGCTGATGACGTTTCGTTAAGATTCTATGCCAAGCTTCCTGTACGTCTCCCGATCCACCGTGACGAGACGTCCCTCGACGCTAGAACAATCGAGCTCGATGCAGTGCAATCTAGCACCCCACTCGCAATGGCTCTGATCATCCAATCGGTAGTATTTGATTTGCAGACAAGTAGTCAGATAACCGGAACCGAGGACTCTCATGGCGATCGGCAAATCCTCCCGATGACCACGTGCACTCGCCGGGATATCTTTAGTGCTGTGATAAGCGCTGTAAGCACACGCCGCTGTGTTCCTTGCTCGTTCAACCGCTTCCACCTGTTTGCCACCGATACTCAGGAACCTGAAAAAAATAACAGAAATTTTAGAAAAATACATTCTGTAGAATTTCTCTTGAAAAATACATCCGTAAAATATGTATTGGATTACATTGAGTTGGAACAAAAATTTATAGCGCCACGCACTTCAAAAAATTCACGTAACTCTAACTTAATTAAAAGTAAAACAAAATTTAAAAAAAGGTTTTAAAGCTTTTAATCTCTATTTTTATAATAAAAGATCATTTATATCTTCTGAGTTTGATCTTGTGAATTTGCATGTAGAAATTTTTACACGTAGAAAATTATGAACTAAACAAAATTTTTTGTTGGGGAATTTTCTTCTCAATTTTATCTTCTATGCTCAAAAAAAGGACTTCGCATACTTTTTATGGAAATGAGCCAAAACAAATTGAAATTTTGATATGATTTTGCTCATTAATTAAAAGTTTCAATGATCAAATATTTTATATATTCAAAATTCAATCAATTTAATCAGGGCTTCGTTTTCATAAGAAGTGCACAGAATCCTTTATGAAAATTTTCGAAAAAAAACTACTCGTGTGAAAGCTTAAAATTTTCCTTACATAAATCTCGTTTTTAGATAATGTTCTTAAAAGTTTTTTGTTACTGAATTATTACAGATTAAATAAAAGAAATATTTTGATTTGATTGCATGATTTCTTTAAAAATCGTAATTAAAAAAAGATTTTTAAAGCTGAAACTTTGCTCTATATTAAATAGTATTATTGTCAAGTTTAAAAAACATGTGGATATAAATATAAATAAAGTAGCTAACTTTTGTTTCAATATTTTTCATTATATTATTTTTCTTATTTTTATAAATATTTTCTATTTCCTCTACGGTACACCTAAGAAGGAATTGCACTGAATTTCATAATTCCATGCATAAATTAATTTTTACAAATTAGAGAATTAAATTAAAGAATCATATTAAAATAAAGTACTGTTTTTTATTATATTTAATTAGATCATTATTATTCAAGTAATTTAAGATCTAAAATAATAGCTGAATGTTACAATGAAGAAATAGGAAGACAAAGAGACATAATGACGAACGAAGAAGATAATTTATTGCACTTCCTCACGCTTGCATTCTGCTGGATAACCTATTTCTTCACAACACAAAGCTGGTTATTTATTTGTAAAAGGACGTCATTTGCTTATTCGACATATTGACTGTCTAAAAAGTGAGAAAGCCGACAAAAGTTCGAACGAGTGCAGCGGAAATGACGCGAGTCAATGTGCGAGGAACGCGATGAACGCGCGCTTCACTACTGAACGTGGTGAAATTCTTCTTTTTAGAAGCGAAAATAGATGTTTTGCGTAGCACAATCGTTGCCACGTGTGTGTACTTTGGTAATATTTTTCCTACGTCTGGCATAACATCAAGATACGAATCAATCGATTATTATGTATACCAACAACATTCCTATAAGTCAACTCGTAAAAATTTATCAGTTTACAATGTTTAGAAATAGCAATTTGAATTGACAAGAATAACATAAATCAAAATGTGTATGTCAAGTACGAATACCTTTTCACCCAAGAATTTTGTTCAAACATATCGAGCATTTTGAATCAATTTTATAACAAATTAATTAAATCTGGTATCCTTTCGCGGATTAAAACAAATCATTTTTACACAGTAAAAACAAAAACTGCATATTTTATCTGAAGAAGAATTACATAATAAATAAAATGTGATCATACACTAATGAATAATCTTTAAAACATTTATTATACTTCTTAATCCCTTTTTACGCTATCTAATTAGCTTTGACTTACCGTTAATAACTAAAAGCGCTTATAATTATTGAATAAAGAATTCAAGGATGATTGCTTAATCCTGACTGTATAAACTACATTTGTTGGAATCATGCTTGCAAGTGGCTCATCGTTTTTGCTCTACTGGGTCTTTCAATCCTGATCGCAGATTTGGATCTTACGACAGACTGGTATTTTTGGACGCTTTGATGCTTAGATCGACAGATCTATATATCTTCAAAACTAGTTCCTGATATGAATACGAGACATACGACTTTATTTTTAGAGTTATCATGAAGGCGACGACAAGAATTCGCGCAAATGACCCGCGTGTGCGATCGTGTATCAGTTGCGTGCATCAGCTTATCGCCTGAGATAAACAACCACAAGAATCAGATCGCTATATCTAGAAATGAATGGTCTGTAAATCCTGGCAGCACGAAAAATGGAACATAAGCAGACGTGTATAATACACGAAGAATGTAATGTAGGTAATTTTCGAAGAAACACTCTGAAATTTATGAATCATTAAAAATTAAATTATTATAGTACATACATTGATTTTTGTAGATTAATTTTCTACAACATAAGCGGAAACTTTTTATATGGAGCATATGCAAATTCCACAGGTCAAATATCTAGTACGTAGAATTGCTCATATCAGATTTGAAAAACAAAAATTGGAATTTGTACAGATTTTAACAAATGTAGCATAGAAATAAATAATGATGCGAGCCCTGAAGACCGAATAACGGCAATAATGCATGTTAACAGAGAATTTGCACAATCATTACATGTAAATATTTTAATGGACGAGTTTATTTGTAAAAACAGTTCTCGAGAAACGTACTTTGCGATTTCAATTTAATAATAGGATTCATTTATATTTATTATACCTGCATAAAGTATATATATATATATATATATACACATTTGTATACATACGGAAAAAAATCGATTCGTCATTTACTAATCCCTTCTTTCTGAGGTTGCATATGTCAAAAAATTACAAGCCTCGTATAAAGTCGCTCAATTAATTTAAAATTGGTGACATTAAAGAAATGGAATAAAAATTCTGTATTGTAATGAAGAAAAAATTTTAAAAAATGTATATTGTACATATTACATAAGATTTTATATTGCATTTTATGAAATAAGAGAAATTTTATATTGCATTTCATAAAAGTATGATAAAGAGACTTGAAAACATGAGAGAGAAAGAGAGTTGGAAAAATTTCACAAGTTTTCAAAACAAGATCTCGCGCACATCTAAACGGACACAGATGTGTCTTACGGGATGCATCACCAGGTTTAAAGATTAAAAATGCATATCCCAAGAGCTACATCTAAAATAAGAGATGAGCCGAAACGGAATTGCAGTCGTGGACTGACATCTAAAGGCGCGCTTACGGTCGATATAACATTATCGCTCGTAAAAAATGCAATACCCGGCTCGTAACATCATAAGCTTGTCAATGTGTCTACACTTCATGTCCTCCTGCCTTACTTTTATCCATAAGGAATTATATTGCGGGAAAACAAGGACAAACTTTATGACGCTCATTACAAAACTTTTAATCGCTCGATTTTGTATATAAGCTCCCCCGCGCGAGGAGGTAATAACGTTCACAGACGTTCGCAATAATTAATCGAATGTAACAGATGACGTGTACACCATTGAAATGAATTAATCGTTAGTTTGCTTTCAGTAGAGACACATATGAAATATCTCACATGAAATATCTCCTCGTTCTCGCGCTGGGGAATGGATTGTCGTATCGTTCGTCACGACTAAAATCGAAAAGCAGGCCATGCTGCAAGAGTGCATCGCGTGATTCAAACTAATGATCCGCGCGGTTGTTTAAAATTCCACGAGATTTTGGCGATAGCGACGGATGGGGAAAGCCGGATTTTCCTCCCATCGGTAGAAGGAAAGGGGATTTTCCATTGTCCGAAAAATAACAAAGGGAAACTGCTCCATTTCTGCCGTGCCGCGGCACGCGAACCCCCCTTTCGTGACTTCTCAAAGATCACGCGGACACTTCCGAGTTCGTGATTATGCCGGGAAGTAGCTGAAATATTTATGCACATCGCGTTTGTACGCGTAATCTCCATATTCGATTTCGAGTTCAACGTGTGCAAATCACGTGCAAATCGCGCCCGTTCGCCGTAAATCATTCGCGGAATGTTGCATTGACAGCAAAAAAGAGAAAAGTATAACAGGTTTAATTATTAACAACATCTACCACTTGCAGCTTTAGAGCGACTCAATTATCGAATGGAAGCTACCACACTGAATTCCCCTTTTTGTTCCTCGTATCGATCTTAAGTTCTTACATTGTTATCTCTAACTTCCAGTCTTAAGTCTTTTTATCGAATATCATAAAGATTAGATGAACGATAATTTCGGCAATTTAATTTCGGCATTTTAATTCCGGCAAATTCTCGGCGTCTCAATTTTCCCGGTAACAGATGATATTTCTCATCTTACAAATCATCCCGATATATTACACTATACTTATACGGTCGCATATCTTCCGGTGAACATAATTACGATTTATTGCCACAATTGAGATCGTTTTTCGCGATGTGATATTTATCAAGGATTATCGGAATATAATCGCAATAGTATATATCTGAATACAATATCTCAAGCCTGAGCCCGGCGATTGAATTCATGACACACATTCAAGTAGCGCACAAGATCGCAGTGGTATACAGAAATGATACATTCATCATGTTTCAGCGCTTCCGCGATAAGACGATCCCGGTGTCGTGTATGACAAGTTGATCGTCCACGTTGCATCCCTCATCAGCGGGGCTGGAGTTGTGTCATCGATCAACCAATTATAAGCAGCACGTGAGTTGTACGAGTGCAAAATCACGATCGATTCCCCGAGACTGGGGGACGAGTTTTACAGTTCAAGGCGATAACACGTCCATCTTTCTCGCGCCTGCCTAGGTCGGGGCAGCCGGTGTCATTGCAGCTGGTGTGCTCGCATACGTTTAAAACCCACCCTCTCCTCAAGTCACCCTCTCCACCGATTCCAGGATTATGTACTCGTTCACTCGTGATCGTGGTTTAGAAACTGCGCGCAGGTACAGTTATCTCGCGACGAGATCACGTACATGTAATGCGGTCTCGTTCTATAAAAGCAACGAGGAAGGAACGTAATGCCTCTCGGTGTGCTCCAATACCTAATTGCCCTGTGCAAATCCGCTCGTGACGATTTAAACGGCTGGCTGCACGATTGTCGTCGTTTATACATGCTTGTTTGACTTTAAGTCCGCAAACTTGCTTCGACCTGAATTTAATGCTTAATGTTATCGGTATGTTTTGCAAGTTTAAGCGCGACCCCGTTTGTTCCGTGGATATTAAATTTCTCAATTTGTACAGAAAAATTTCACGATGCAATACAATATAAAATAAAATAGATAAAGTGTTTGCATAATATTAAACTTTTGCATTAATCTACGATAATTTATCGAAATCTCGATATAAATCTTGTCGATTCTGATTTATTTATCTCAAAAAATTCTAATTTTTTATTTAAATGTAAAAGTTTTAATATTTTTATTAATAATTGAAATATTTTTAATTTTCTCACTATTACTATTTCAGATTGTGACATCAGAAGCGAGAAAATAACACAATAAAAGTTCTTGCAAATTATATTAATATGGAAATGTTTTAATAAAACAATGGTTACAATCGATAAAACCGTTTTTTTAAAATACATATAATAAAACTGAAAATTCTCCTTTTTGTCAATAAATAATTATAAATAATTATAAATATATCTGGAAACAAATTATGCATAATAAAAAACGAAATAAATTATATGACAAAATGTCAAATTAATAATATATGAAAATAAATATGATTTAATAATTTATGGAAATAAATATGATTTTATTTTTGCCCGAAACAAAAAAATAATTTTTGGTACATATTTTATAATTTATTCTATCGATAGCAAATATTGTTTTATTTCCCGATTGTAAATATTATCTTATTGAAAAATATTTTTAAAATATAAAAATATTCCTATTTAAATACAATTTGCAAAAATTTTGTTTTTTTGCTTCTTACGTCACGATTTGAAATAATAATGGTGAATAAATAGAGGCTTTAATATTATTGAGTTTTATTTTTAAAACAACTGGATAGCAAAAAAAATGTAATCAGGATTAAGTTTTCGTAAAATTAATGATAAAAGTATCTGACGACCTAGAGATTCTATTTCAGCACGCTGAAGAAAATTCTTGCAAAGCGAGTCGTCGGCAAAACTTCACTCGCAATAAGGCGAAGTATTTAATATAGGTTATTCTTCTATTCGTTAGATACTCATGAAAGTAAACGTTATTCGTCAGCCGAGATTATTTTTAGTATTACGGCTAAGTTGGCGTTATTAGCGATTCTATATCTGAACATACAGAGAAACTGTAATCCTCCTCGTCCCTGGAGCATAGAAGCTCAGACGTTGAAATTTATCGCCGGCTCCTATCCCACCTTCGTGCTGAAAATGATCGTATAAATTTCTAATAAACTACTATTAGTCGAATGGGACTTTTTCGCAGTAGTTTACAGTCCCCTTAACACTCCGTAATGTTTATTTGATATACGCCAAATAAGATGAAATAATTCGGTGTTATTACAATGGAGATAAATTATATTCAGGTTCAACTAAGAATATGTTTTAGATATACGTGGACTGCAGATTCTAAATATATTAAAGTTTGGTCAATAGAGTTAAATTGTCATTATATAACGACGATTGAAACAATCTATCAAATTATAACAGAAATGTCTAGATATATTCGTGGTTTGACATACATTTACTTTTCTCAAGTAGAACTAAATAATACTTGTCGGCAAATCATCGATCACGCAATGCGAGGTCGCACTGTCTTCCTACAGAAAGAAACCTGACATCCGATTTAAATACGAGAGGAAAGGGAGAAATGCCCGACGTAATGTATAATGCACATTTACTGTACCCACTGCAGCAGTTGCGGCGGTTTGAAGCTAATATCGAGTCGGTAGGTCGTGTCGCAGCTCAGCTTCACCGTCTTCAGCTGCCGAAATCTGGCAGATGTCTCCATCTTGCAGAAGACTGGACCGGCACCTGGTTCCTTCTTGAGGGACAAGGTCACACGAAAATGTCCATCGGCCCCCATTTAGCCGCCGCTCAAACATCCCATAATAGTTATTTCTAAATCTTGGTGAGTTGGTACCCCAGAGAAGGCCGCGCGACGACGTCCTATCCGACGCACCGGTATGTACTATCGGCGAGTCGCAAGAAGAGGAGGCGGTGCAACCTGCGCCGCGGGCGTCGCGACGCTCACTGATTCGCCAAACGTCGGTTTGACGTTTACGACGCCGGCCGGCTCGGTGACTTTCCTTCTTTTTCTCGTGTGTATCTTCCTCGGAAGATCGACCAACGTTAAGTTTCTGGCAATGATAAACGACATGCATGCTGCTTTGTTCAAGAAGACATGGAGATATTCTATGCGCAGGATGATGTATTTACGTTTAGACAATTCACGTGAGCGGAAAAGATAAATTTAAACTGTCTCTCTCCCAAAATTTACGAGAAAGTTAGATCTAAATTGATACAAGAGAAGGAGATAAATTTAAATTACCGTGCTAGAATTTGTAACCGCATGCATGAATTAATGTAGAATGAATTTTAAGCTCACAGGTGTAAATAGTTTAATATGAATAAGCAATTTGATTTGCCTCTCTTAATGCCGGTCATTTTAAATTTTCCGGTTAATCGATTTAACGATTCATCGATTATATTGCTTATGTTTACTTTAGAGAGTATACTATACATATATGGGATTAAGATGCATACACATCAAAGTCATATGGTTGCTTTTATGGTTGCTTTTATGGTTGCTGCTTATGTGCTGCACAATTAGGCAAGACAGAAGAAGGCTCATGATTTTCTAGATTTAAAAAAGTTATTAGCAGAATATTAATCAGAATATACAATATAAATATTAAAATATTGCGATCGAAATGATCTCAATATCGAGAATTTAATTTACAATAAAGTGATAAAATAATAAAATGTGCAGAATGTAAGTGATAATTGAATAAAATCATCTGAATAAAATAATTATATCTAGAAAAACTGTGATATCTATGTAATCTTTTTATTTATACTTTGCATAAAATATATTATAAAATATATTCGCGCGATCAAATATTCATATTACAGTTAATCTGGTCTAGTGCGAAGTCATGTTCGCGCGCGCTGCACACACACACACACACACACACACACACACACACAAGTCGAGATAAAAGATATTCCAATTTAATACAAATTTTTCAGAAGTAATAATAGAGGGTCGATAAAAATACTGCTATAAAAATATAACGGGGTTAGTAAGACTCGGTGCTTTGTAACGCGTGGAAACTTGAGATATACGACGTAGCTGTTATTTTCTTTAAAAAAAAGGAGTTAGAGCCTTAATTGAGGAAAGTGTTTCATCTAGCGGCCTTGACCGGCCAACTTAACTACAAACAAAGATCGATTTAGCATGCAACTAAAACAGTTTACGACCTCTATCAGTAGTGACGCAAAGAAAGAAAAGTATGTTTTCTCGCATTAAGAAGTTAGTTCCATTGGTTTCTCAATTGTGATTGTGTGAAGCTTCACAGGAGAGACGTGTTGCATAGTACTATTCGGCCGTAACAATAAATCAACTATGTCAAATCTATTATAAATTGTTGCTTTGCATTGTTTTTTTGCGTGATGCTTGATATTACGCAATTAAAGTAACGAACGAGTATAATTAGCGAGAGATTTAACATGTAATTTCAGATAAGTCGCATGAGATGATTTTCTCACGCACGAACACGATTACGTACAAAGTAATCACAGGATCGATACTTACTCGAGAAAATTGAGTCTCTAGAGCTCTTGTAACTCTAATGTTTTTTTATTGCACCTATAATTCGATTTCGCAAAAAAATATGAGCGTGCAAGATACCGATACATCTTCTTTAATTCTCCAATAAAATTAGTTCCTAATTTTATTTGCTTTATTCTATAATCTAGGCTTCCATATATCTCTCCAATCCTGTGCGACATTTATAATTAGGTGCTGTCGTTCAAGCTGTTTTTTGTCAGAATCTTTACTAGAAAATGTATTTAATGCCTGACCGACTTTAATGGTTTGACCGATTTGCAAGGAGAATTGAAAATCTCGCGGTGCCTCGAATAGAAGCACGATTGTGGATCCAAGTCTAAATTCGCCAAACAGTTCGCCTTTGGCAATATGCGCATTATCTAAACTCGCTTCCTTCCAATGCGCGCTTTCTGGCCAGTGCACTGTATTAGTTGTCAATTCTTTGTCGCAATAGACTCGTATAGAGCCCACATTCGTCGCTCCGACTGCTGCATAAGCCATGAAGCCGCCTGTCCATTCTCCAACATACACAACGCGTTCGTTTAACGAGAACAAGTTGGGCATAAATTTAAGCACCTTTGGATTAACGCTCAGTAACTTTCCTAAAAACAAATGGGTTGCTTAGAAAAAAATAAAAGAAACACTTCGTGAAGAGCTATAGGAGCCGTGTTTCAATATACACTATTAATACTAAAAATCTATATGCATAAATACATAATTACATATAATACATGAACTATAGACTTTCAGTAGTTCACTGGCAGTGTATATCAGAACATGGCCAGACTAATCTATAATATACTATGTGCTTTCTTGCTTTTTCCCTTTTCACGGCTGTTTTATTAACAATCGTGTTTCTTGTCTCTTCCGAAATCAACAAAGACGAGAGAGATAAAAGAAGAGAAAAAAATGGCAAGAAATAAAAAATGATGAAAAGCAAGAAACAAGAAACAAAAAACACATTGTCAATCCTCAAAGAGACGAAGTATACCTGGAAAGTGCCGTCGAAATTTTATGATCATATCGGTAGGACTATGAAACCGATGATAATCGCCAGGTGCCAAGTAAACAATTAGTTGATACAATCTATTGTCCGGATTCTTCAAAAGTGACTTTACGTAATCATCCTGCGTCGTCTTTTTCGTGATTTCATTTAATGTGAGATCATTCAAATGATCACCCAGAAATTGTCTAAGATCATATGTTACTCCTTTCACTTGTTCCACGCGACAAGAAGACACTGGTCCAAAATAAAGCACTTTACCATCTGCAGGTGAAATCTGAGAGAAATTGTCAGATATTCATATTAGAATGTTCTTTTTAGCTGCATTTTTTCTTTTTTTCTCCAATATGAAAAAAAAAGAGATAAGCTTGTGCAAGAAATTGAACTAAAAAGATCTTTCAATACTTATATAAGTTTGAATTAAAGTAAAAGATTTGTTCTTTGTAGCTAAACTTCTTGTAGTTCTTTTCTCTTCTTTCTTCAAAATGAAGAAAAAAGAAGATGAATGTAAATTCAGATTATATTTCTAAATAAAAATCTAATCATGTTTACCATATTTGCATTTTGAGCAATTGGTCTAGCATTATGCTTGAGTTTTCTAACAAAAAATTCCACCAGGTTTGGAAACGCAGATAAATCCAGCTCTACCTCGTCCAGATCGGCGTGAAAAATATTCGCATAAAATCCATACAGCGTTGGTCTAAGACTAACAGGCAATTCGATGCTCGTCAGCCAACCCCATATTCTACTAGTTGTCCTCAATGGCAAGCAACAATAGCAAGTTACCTACAGTGAGAAAACTTTATATCTATATTAATTTTACATTTAACACAACTTATCATATAAACGGCTCTCCATTACCATAACATCATTCAGCAATTCTGGTCCATCATCTATATCAATTCTATATCCATATTGATGTAAATAATTCCATTGTGTTCCTGCTAGTAGTGAGAAGCCTATTCCAGTTGGAACGACAAGTCGCCATCTCCGACTTATATTCTTGACAAATCTCACACTGACACTCGAAACAAATCGCTTAACAAACGTTGGGCATTTTGGCACTTTCGATAAAGAACAACAATATTGGTATTCTCTGGAAGAAATTAGGTTATATTGCAACAAGATTACAGGTTAGAGACATCAAATTTCAATTGAATATTAAGAAACATACCTGATAAGCAGATCCATTATTTCTAATCTTCGTACATTATTTCTAATCATCCTGCAATTATTTTATTCATTATTTAGCTCGTAAGTAATATGATGCAAACATTTGCTCGTAAGTAATATGTTATAAACACAAGTTGCTTCGCTAAGCGGTCAAAGCCGGTTCAAATGGATTCTAAATTTAAATAAATGCGCGCGCACTTTTGAATTATAATACAATTATTTTGAAATACGATTTTCCAGATTCGATTGCTTAATTGGAAGTTATTATTTTATTTTGTTGAATAAAATAAGGATCATGGATAATAGTAATAACATTAAATTTTTGAATTTTGTAGCGCCGACTTAACACCGGCAAAAAATATTTCCTACAAGTATTTTAAAAGAAGAAGTGCAAGCGTTCAAGACAAAGAGGCTAGGTTTGTTCGCTGAGTAATTAAATATGATTGGTTGGATACAACCAATAAGTAAGAACCAATCATGCTCATTCACTCGGCAAGCATAACTAGCTGGCTTGAATTCGATCATTGCTCCAGAAAATTTGGCAATTTCACTGAAAATATGCCATCCATGGCGTCCATGTGGTAACTGTCAAAATTGCTGCTAATTCCGATCAACTTCGCATACAATTATTTTAATTACACGCAAAGAGATTAATTAATCGCCAAGTCACGTGATATATATATATATATATATATATATATATATATATATAAAAAAATATTTAAGAGATATATATAAGGGTGTTCGTGATA
>Ga0157364_1006048_pt1 | contig 12381 bp, 3 predicted proteins | sample AttsexASBM2_FD_111476 | JGI IMG/M metagenome (GOLD analysis project Ga0157364, IMG submission 111476) | Fungus gardens microbial communities from leaf cutter ant in Ribeirão Preto, State of São Paulo, Brazil - Atta sexdens ASBM2 | ecosystem: Host-associated > Fungi > Mycelium > Unclassified ...
ATCTGCCATTCGTTTCACACATTGATGTCGTCATTCATTCTATACGTGTCATTCATTCTACATGCATCGAAGTTGCACCTTTGTTCCACGCATTAAAGTCATCACGGCGATTGCATCGCGATAAGTAGAAACGAAGGTATAATTCGCCGATTATGATATGTCTCTCATAGTCACGACGATTGTCGCGTTGTTACATACGTATGGTCACGCGGTTAGCGACCATAATGTAATGGAACGTCGAATGATAATCAGTTCAGAATAATCAAGCTAATTGTGTGCACTGTTTCACTTAGCGTGTCGACGTTCTCACCGACGATGCGTAAAAATCACGTTACGCCTGTCGATCATCAAAAGGGAAATGTTGTTAAGTGTATCAACATCGAGATTAGCTCTTATCGTAAAGTATAATTAACAACCTGTTTAATGTATGCCCCTCGAAATTTTTATTATCGATAGTTCGAGTCACGCAAGTGTTTTATCATACAGATATATTTGTATACAGTAAATTTGTGTATTGAAGCTAATTATATTGTATGATATAAAAATGAAAAAAAATATGTATCATTTTAATATATTTAATATTTACCCTAAGAACATGTAAAAGTTAACAAAAAATCAAAATGACTTTACTTTGATTCTTAACATCAATAAACATTCATATTTTGTAATGAAAAATTATCTTCTTAACTTTTATGACGTCAAAATAAAATCATTTTGACTTTCTCTTGACTTGGTGTGTTCCTTAGGTACTCAATTTTTTCTAAGAATATTTATGATCTAAAAAAATTGTTTAACAAGATAATAAAAATATCGAGAAAATATTTTATATTTAGAAGTTTCTTGTACATGATATTTATTATTGATTAAATCTAAAACACTGTCCGATTTTATAACGGTGAAATATCCCGGAAGCATAATCGTAAACTTATCGGACAATTAGATGCATGTTTAAGTATATAATTGAGAACGATTGTATAAAGTAAACCTGTCTAAACTGAGCATAATCATATGAAACAACCGTTAGCAGTTGATAAAATTACACCCGCTGTAGGCTGAAAACGCATTATTAGCTTCGATAATTAACCGTTTACGATCTTTGCGAAGGTATATGGAAACATACCGGTAGGTAAGGAAAAATTCACAATGAATCATTGATGGGCGTTTCGATAAACATTTTGAATGTCAGATTACTAAAGATCAAATTGTACTTGAAATATCATTGCTCCAGGATAACTGAATAATGTGTAAACTACATTTACAGTTAATTTCTCAGTACAATTCATGAAAAATTCACTTTAATTTGATCTTCGACCGCGTGGTCATTATCTTCATTGATCTTCGATAACTGGAACAAATGTCACGTAGATTTCGTTGTTTCTGATATTATTGCTATGTAATTGATATTGTAGGCATGCAAATGATCGGTAACCTTATACTTCCGGTAATAAAAATTTGAAATTATCGATAACAAATTATTGAGACGAAGCGAAGAATAAATACTTTCAATATTAAATAATTGTTTTGAATAAAATCAAAAGTATTAAGAGTTTTATTTTTATTAATAAAAAAAATTGTTTTAAATTCATACAATATGAAAATAAAAATTGATTAAAATAATTTAAAAAATACTTATTATTTATATATTATTTAATATTAAACTGAATTTTTATAAATGTGGAACTCAAAACAATGACTGTAGTAAAAACTAAACATTATCTGTAAAGAATGCTGGTATTTTATGTTTTTTTTTAATATCAAAAATATCATGTTCTGGAGGATCATGTGAGGAACATTTGCTTTACTTCTGTATATATGAGCCAATAAATGCATGTTTGCTGGTCAACTTCGCAGCTCGACGCCAATTAGAGCGAGAGATTTCTCGGAGAGTTAGCACGATGTCGGCGTAAACAGCGTCGTCTGCGAACGTATTTAGATCGTGAGCAGAGGGGCCTCCCAGTCCAGATTTATTATTCAGCGAAACGTAGGCAGATCGCCCACCACCGTAGCCGCCGGACCCCGACTTCCCACGCATCTCTCATTCGCCAATACCTATTTAGTCCCATCGGGGGTTGCCTCGGGTTAGACTAGCTCGCCACGCGAGTTCGGACTCGTTGCGCCATTAAAACATGACGGCGAGTTAGAATGTAAGCAATGCGCCCGCGCGTTCGCTCGCTAGTTCTCCTAGGCGAGGCATTGAGCACGTCTATCTAGACTCTTCTGGATACATTGAAAATCTAGATTATCGATATGATTTTCGTATTAATCTTTGTTGTTTTCCAAAATAATAAAAAAAATCATATATTTGTCAATTTTTTATATAATTATTTTGAAAAAATTTTTTTTTCTTTCTCATTCTCTCAATCTTACATATAATATTAATTATTTCAATAGAAATAATTAATTTTTAAATAAATAGACAAGCGACTGTAAAGATATTGACTTTTTGCGTCTATAATTTATATTTTTTATAAATAAAAATATATAAGGAAAGAATGCTAGAAAACTTTATCTTTCAATTCAATCTTTAACTAAATTTTATTTGAGATCTAATTTTTATATCTGTTAGAAGAATTCATTACCCAAGAAGAAAAACAATTTACAACGGCATTGATATTCAACGAAAGCTTTGTTTATTAGTTTGAATTTGATTATAAATAACGTAATATAATAATAATAATATATATTTAATATGTTTTTCGAGTGCGTAACAAGTTTCTCTCCGGATATCTGATAAACATACGCTGTGTATGTGAGTACATACCGCTAGATGTGCTTGACAAGGATCGAAAGGCGCTAACTTAGCAGGTTAACCCACACGATCGGCCGATCGCGTCATCTTCTTATATCTTCGATGACGTCACGCGTTCGCGTCGCGGCAGACGGGTTAAGGACCTCGGAATCAGCTCGCAGACCGTCTTGCTCTCGATTAATCCGACACGAGAATTAATTTCACGTTGACGTGGCACGCGAGGCCCTCCTTTCGACGAAAATGGGCCGCGCAAACTTACCTACTTTCGCTTCGTGTACCGAGAGAAAATTAAATCTCCCCCTTACTTTTGTCAGTAAATCGCTATCTAAAATTTGTAACGTGTTATTATCCGGTGGAAATGTTACGTATGTATACATCAAAGTTGCGATGCCTGTGTTACGTCTAGGCAAATTATATTCATTTCGTATAATTATCGCAAAAGATGAACGAGAGAAGATAAAGGATTGAACGCGATTATTACCTGAAATGCGACGTACAGCGATATATATTGCGTCGAGGGGTAATAACACGCTCGCAATCTCTACCGTGTTCGTATATTCGTATTTGCCACGTGCAATAATTCCATGTGACAAGTGTAATTTGCATATAATTTGTCGAGTCCCCATCCAAAGACCGTTTACGGTGTGCCACCGCCTTCGTTCCGTCTCTCGTGGATCAGATACAAGGAGTTTCTACTAGATATAGAGAGAAAGAGACAAAGAAAGAGAGAAAGAGAGCATTTCTGCGAGTCTCTTTATTAAGCAAATAGTGCAGTACCGTTAACTACGCAGCGGATTATTCACTATGTAATCTCTATCTAGCGCGATTTCAAACGTTAAAGACGTCTTAACGGAACATTAACTTCTCCTTTTCACGTAACGAACCTCGTTGCTAACCGGGCTGATACTGGCGGCAATCGCGCACCGCTAATTACAATTCAACGTTAGTTGACGGAATAATCTGTCAGCATCGATAATTGTAATGATTACACGTCGCCTTATGCAAACAACCCTGTCATCTTTTAATTTCTTTTTTGTCGGCGTCACCGGACGTGTTACTCTTTTCTTTCGGTCTTGGTCGCGTTCTCCGACATGCGATTCACGACGACGCCTCGGGCGGCGATAGAATAATTAGTAAATAAAGAGCGAAGACACGTATACATATCTATTGTACACATACATGTTGTGGCAAACCATGCGACGAACAGGAGTACATTGAGCGAAGTTCGCGTGATGTCTTCGACGAGCAGTCTCATCATACGTCATCATTGTGACATTAACATGTGTTATTTACATAACAATTAAACCCTTGGAGACGTGTGTTTGTTAAAATTTAACAATTTTCAATAATGCGTCAATTATCGATAGCGATGAACAGATCGCATACATAAGGAACACGCGAACGTGTTCTGCACTCCGGTGCGAATGGGCTCTAAGATCGAGCGATTTGCACGATCGTTATGTAACATGAACGCGTGATAGATAACGGAGAAAAATTACTGTGCCGATCTTGCTTCGGACTCGAACGGTGACGGTGGCGGGCAGCGGCGTGCGAAGAGAACTGCCCGGGGATGTAAATGTTGCGCGTTGCTCGGCACCCCGAAGGGACAGAGATAAAAATCCTCCGTGCACGAGAGCGCCAGCCTGCGCTTCGTCGTGCGAGCGCGATTTACGCCCACAGCAACGCGGAGCTACGCGACCGCCCTGGCTGGCGATAATTAGCGCGTGTGACGGAACGATCCGTCATCATCGATAATTGTGACGATTACGCCAAAGAGGGAGAGAGAAGAAAAAGAGAGGGAGAGGGAAGGAAAAGAGAGAGAAAGAGAGAGAGGAGTGAGAGAGAGAGAGAGAGAGAAAGAACGAGAGAGAAAGAGAGAGAAAGAGAGAGAGAGAGAGAGAGGGAGGGAGGGAGAAAGGCGAAAGAGGAGCAGGAAGGGGGAGGGGGAGAGAGAGGGAGAAGCACGCGGCATCATCGGCATCGCGTGCGTTAATGCGTCCGGTCGTCGTGCCGCGCCGTCCGATTGGTGCGCCCGTCGGGCTTAATTGCAACTAAGCTACGAAACGTCGATTAACGATCGCAATAACCGGGCGCCGCGACAAGCGTCTTAAATCAACGGTGACCGACAACGGCGGCGGATACGAACGATGATAGTCTCAGCGTTGCGCGCGCGAGAGCGATCCTTTATCTGTGTCGCGCTCGTTCTTGTATCTCGTCCGTCGCGGCCGCAGCGTAGAGCTGCATTTGCGTGCCGTGTGCATATATTTCTGCAACCATCTGTGTTTTTTCTTTTCATATCTCTCTCTCTCTCTCTCTCTCCCTCTCTTTCTTTCTCTCTTGCTCTCGCTCTTTTAGTCGCTCTTTCTGTCGGCACAGAAGCATTCAAGCGCGCGACGAGAATATTATTACTGTAATTTCGTTCAGCTGAATTTCCTATCTCGTATGTATTGAGAATTGATGTTGCATTAATCAAGGTACTCCTCCGATGATAACGCCAACTCGATTCATCGTCGTCGTCGTGTCGTGATTTTCGTTGTTTGTGATTATTCAAAGCAATTGACTGACGCATGCTTTGCTGAGCAACAGTGGTCATGAGATTATAGTAATTTGACTACTGCTTAAACGTGATATGAGAGTATAAGCGAAAGAATTAGTTTTTGAGAATTAAAAAAAAGAGACTGTACTTAATCCACAGAGTTCGTTCTCTTATTCTTTTAATCTGAAGTTTATGAATTAAGATCCAAATTAATTAACAAATAATTATATTAATATTTGTATTTTTTTTATTACTAAATAAATATAAATAACAATATTAACAAAATAAATTAGATAAAAATCTTATATTCTATTTTTTTCTTCCTTTTTTAACTCATTTTTTACTCTATTAAGAAAAAATTTTATTTAAAATCATCAGATTGTTTTAAAAAATTGTTTTGTATCGTCATATGTGTTTATATTAACGGTGAAAATTTTGGCTTCTCAATCTTCTACCGAAGAATCAAATAAAAAAGAATAATTAAAATTAATATAAATATCATTTTCATGGAATTGTAATAACAATTCCATGAAAACAATAATAATAAGAGTAGGTCAGCCACGTGCATATAAAAGATCTAAATTTAAAACTAGTTTATTATAACAATATTGGTAATTAATTTTTCAAAGACATAATAAAAAATCGTAGAACGTTTCGACTATACCAAGTCTTCATTAACTACTGTAATTAATTCTTTAAAAAAATACAAAAATATATAAAGTGTAGTAATTAAAACATTGGATGAATTTAAAAAGCCATTAATAAGATCACAACATAAAGTCATAACGCAAGTAAATAAATAACAATTATACGTTGTCGATTGAAATTGTTTTATCGTTGGAAAAGAAACGATATTCTGTACGTTTGACGATATACGCAATTTATTGCTTAAGTTCTTTTTAATCTCATTAACTAATGTACGTTACACAATTAATGAGAAACAAAGCCGAGAGACATATCTTCCTGCGCGTTACCTCATTATTATGTAATTTCACGTTAAGATCATCGCATCCTTACCGCTCGCCCCACGACGGTCTGTCACGTTCATAAGCATGTTAATTTCGTGTGTTACTCACGCGCGCGAGTAATTAAACGTGAACAAGGGGAGAAAACATTTTCTCGATGATAACGAACGTAAATTACAAAAGTGAGCGAAAATCACGAGCTACCGTCGAGACTTCGTTCTTTTCTTGTGAGAAGAGAACCTTATTATTTTCAATACTTGAATACATTAATTAAAACGACGATACAGAAAAGATGTAAGATGTACTACTTAAATGTATGTATATTTAAAATGTTTATAGAAATATTATTAGGCATTCAGATATAATCTTCAGACGTAATCTTCGCCTTTTTCCTTTTTACATGAAGTATTAATTGTTATATAAAAACTGCATATATTTTTTTTTAATTTATAAAATATTTTTGTAAATGTAATTATATCTTTATCAAATAAATAAACGTCAATTGTAGTATTTATAGAGTTTTTATTGAATAGTAAAATAATAAGAGTAATATATTATATCTAAAATTATAATTATATGTTTTAGTTATATTTATGCAAATAGATTTTTATTTTTTATATTTAACACTTGAAGCTAAATTGGGATCTTTATAACTGCATAGAAGAAAATCAATGAGACACAGAGAAACTCATTTAGTATGTACATCGTATTAATGCTTTGCTATACGTTTAAATCATGTAACGCTCTCACAAGTCACATGAATTAAAGGCGGGCGCCTTTGGTGTAGGTAGACAACAGAATAGCTCGTTCGATACACCTGCAGCGATCGAATTAATGCGTTCGAGAGTACGCAACTTATGCACACGAAGATCATGACACCAGGTTTAATCTCGTTACGCAGCTGGTGTTCACGCGTGAAAGTGACTCTGTGCGTTCAGGCGAATCAGTGTGACGTGCTACCGCGAATTTTATAAGGTATTAATTGCGCATAATCGTGGTGATTTATAATCGCGAAGTATTAACAAAAAGTACTTGTTTTAATTAGCGCGATGAAAAGATATTTACTACTTCGTTTATTATTTAAATGTTTTCATAAATCAAAATCTAGCTTCCAAGAATTTTCAGTTTCATGAAATTGGATATTTTTAAAATTATTGTTGATTATTAATATTTAGACACATACATGGATATTCTGAAAGATTTGCTATTACATCAATACTTTTAGCAATATTTTTATACTTTGGCTAATAGCCGAAAAAGATTTTATATTGCTTGTCATTTTAAATTAAAAGTCGAAAAGAAACAACAGAATTATTTGTATGATAAAAGAGCACTTTCACTCGGACGATTCGTATTACAACCGAATTGCAAAACGTCTGTTGTAAGGAACCTTTAAAAAGGTTATTAATCTTTAAAAAGGTTAATAGTCACATATGTTTGTGTGAGAGGTATTTTCGTTATTGAGTTATTTGAATACCCGATGTACAATCATGATGACCGCATTTTGCTTGTTGAAATGCGTCCAATATAACCAATAAGTTTTTGAATTGCGTGGGAGATATGATTATGCATTCACAACTTGAAACATAACTCATCATCTTACTGTTACCGTAATTTCACAAAAGGGATTTAGCTGAACAATTTTATATTTATTTTAACTTTATTCTTAGCTTTTATAATTGTTTTATATAAATTCTTTTTCTGTGCAAATCTTAATTATTAGTTTTCTAATTTTATCATTATTTTATTTAAGTAATAAATTAATTTAAATATATTATACGATACACAATCTCATGCATCAATAAAATAAACAAGATTTACCTCTTAGGAAAATTGAATTAAAAGCACAAGTAAATGAGATTTATTATGTAAGGTTGCGTGTATGTTTTTAAATTATTGAGAAATTATATTAAGTCATGGAATAATCTAAATTTGCATATTTTTCAGCTGTAATAAATTGCGTAAAAAATAGTTAAAAAAAGGATTAATGTGAGTGTACATCCATTGCACAGACTTAAGGGAATTGCGTGCTATGGAAATTCATCGAGTAATGTTTCGCTATTTTGAGATACGAGGAGTGCCACTTTCGTTCGCATAGAATACCAAGGCTATTAGATCACGACTACATTTAGTCTCCGTTTTATTTCGGGCTATTTCACGCGTTGACTGCGTTGCTCGTTCGGACTATGCTAATTCGAAGGCCCGATATGGTATTAAATCAAGACGCTACAATCGCGTATATTCAGTGTGGCATACAAAATAAATACACACACACATTAAACATGCACATACAGATAACGTTTCGAACAGAAAAGGAAGAAAGAAAAAGCATACAAAATTAAAAACTGTATTTATCTTATTTTTTATTCAACACCAACGAGATTCTGGGAATTAGACACACGCGGAATGATCGTTTCTTTGAAAAACCACATATCAGCTATATGTGTTCTATTCCTATTGCGAGAAAAGAGATTGCTACTATTAAGCGACTAATCTTCCGCGGTTAAACGGTCTTAGATTTCTACGAACGCGTTCTTCAATGCATCTTTTTTTCTGATTATCGGTCATTATCAAGCAACCTTGATAAAAAGGATAATAAGTTGAAAAAAAACGAAAGAAAAAGAGATCTTGGAAAGTGAAGAATCTTCTCTCGCGTGTGTGAATGAACTTCGGTTTTTAATCATTAAAGGAGATTTTAGCTGTTAATATTGTGTCGTATTCACTAATGTGAATAATGGTTTTATTTAAAATTTATTATAATTATTTTATATAATTTATTTAATGATAGACATAATATTATTCAGAAGAATGATGTTCATCTTTCGAATCGACTGTATAACATTATTTATTATTTAACATTATTTATTATATCCTTATTATATCTTTTGCTATTCACATTAAGTTAGGTGAATACATGCCATATATATCCAAATAAGGATTAATAGCTATCTTCTCAGAATAGTCCACGAAGAATTTCGATCAATATCAACTATCGAGAAATTATAATTTATTTAGGGGGATAAAAATAACATTTTTTTTATTACAATATTATAGTTTATAAAATTTCTCTAAGTTTTACACCATTATCGCATCGTGCGATCTAATGGCTGGTATTAAAAGAAGAGAAGGGGTAAGAAGAGTACAGCAAAGCTAGACAGATCGCGAGAAAGAGTCTCCGAAAGGAGAGGATCTTCTTCCGAGCAAAATGTCAAGAAGCAGACGGTTAATTCTCAGCATTTACCAAGGCAGCAGTCTGACCCAACTATTCATTAGACGGGAGTGCAGGTTGTGTTCTCTCGTGACGTTTTCCTCTCCTCCATCGCTTACTCGATACAAGAGAGGACGCGAGGAAGAGAGAGGGAGGAGAGGAAAAATTGTGCAACTCGGCCCGATTCACTTACCACGTCCTCCACAGAAATAAGACCCCGATCGAGATACGAACATGTTACAACGAACGGACGTGGCAAGTAGTACTTACATTGATCACCTTTTCGGCAACGTGAAAGGGTCTCCAACAATGGACAAGCGTTGTCTGACCTTACTGCTGACAAAGTTGTAATTTTGATCAAGATTCGATTAGGTAAAAGAGAATTGCACATTCATGATCCTAATCCGAATGGCAGGTATTATGAAGAACTGTGCATTTTGTCGTCTAAAAAATCTTTCTGGATCAAACTTTTTTTCAGATTATTATAATACTTTTCGTCACGTTAGATTACGAATCCAATATATTTTGAAGAAGTATGTGACGTAATGTAAAATAAAATAAGAAAAATAAATGATGTATCAAGATATATTTGCTTATTTTATAAATTATTACGTTGTATATATTTAAAACTAATTTTATTTTTAAAAAATGCACTAATCCCATTAAAAATATCACAATTTTATTTAGAGTTTATATGAAAACAACATTTTATAAAATAAACAAATATATAAAATGAGGCTCGAAGAATCTATCAGTGAAAAATGTAAAAGATCCCAGAGTCTTATCAATATAAAATATAAATCGAAATTACATAAATAACGCAAATTCCAAATTGATGATTCCCGACAATTTAGTTCGTTCTTCTTTATCCAAATACCAATTAGCTATGTAATGAATAGCCCAATGATTATCAAAAATATTAATACTATCAATAATATTATACAATAATAATATAAATTTCGATTTATATTTTATATTGATAAGGATCTGAATTGAAAGTTAAAACGTGTATTTTATTCATTTTGTTACATTCATACGAAAATAAAAAATTTTCTGTGTATCCGAACAGCTGATGTAGGCTCTGATATAGGCTTTTGTACATTTTTCACTGATTTTATAAAATCTTACAGTTTATAAAATAACATTATAAACGTAAATTTTTTGTTATTTTACTTTAAATTGTATTCCTTATCTGCATGTTTATCCATTACGTTTATTGTTATTAACTGTTTATTGGTGTGAAACGAATGTTTTATCGTGCATAAAAGTATCAAAATTTACGTAAGAACTTTACACGGTCATTTATATGAATATAAAATCACTGGCTTTAATTTGATTATCAACAATTATGTAGCTTATAATTTATCAATACAAACACTTAATTTTTTATTTTATCAATATTCAAATGAATAAATTATGTAGAATGAGTGTACAATTTTTCATTGATGTACACAGAATTAATTCTCATGTAAATATATTGCACCGAAGTATGTATTAATTAGTCTCTAACGGATTACGTAACATATAATGTATATTAAAGTACACATAGTTCTTTTTATTAAAATATACATATTGTTAATAGCATACATATATAGATATCTAAATTTCTTTGTTGATTTTTATTATTGGCATAATTTCTTCATCATTTCGAATTTACAACTCTGTTCACTTTTTTACTTTTATCTTCAATTCTGACGTAATAACTTATTGTTAAAAATCATTTGGACCTTGATTTCCATTGCATCATACAGATGAGAATATATCATTCTAATAATCATTCAATTCACTCGATTACTTGATAAGCATTGCACTCAAGTTATTTGTTTTCTATTTCTGCACTAGGCTACACTAGAAATTTCTTTATCTCTTTCGACAAATATCAAATATATACTATCTCACTTTCGACAAATATCAAATATATATATTAACTCACTTTACATTCCAAAAATGTGCACTAATTCAGCCATAGAATACAGTCCTAAGAATTGAAGAATTGAAAACAAAAACTATAATATGCTAAAATGTCTTAAATATAGTTTTATCATTTTTGTACATTTGAAAATTTATAAAAGTATAGTAATATATATTTACGTATATAATCGAATATATAATATTTAAATATCTAGTGACCTGTGCTTGGAAAAATAATTAATTGAAATAGAAAATAGTAAAAATAAATATATATTTTCAGTGCAAGGAAAAATGAAAATAGATTCAATAGTAATATTTATTTAGAGAATGCGTCTATAGAAATACTATTTAAAATAACTTTTTTCGTAAATATAAGAAAGGCAAACAATGCATTATTTACATTAATATATATGGAAATAAAAAACTTATTTGATATTTCACGGCAAAATAAAATACTTCTATTTACTATTTTTTATTTCTTAACAGTATAAAATATAAAAAAGCATAAGTAGAATAAAACCTATGTTATTAATGAAATGCTTTTTATGGTTTAACTACCCACTACAGTAGCCTTTAGCGCAGAATGCTTATCTTTTCTACGGCGAATATTTAACCAGAATCCATTCTTCGGCATTATCATGAAATCTTTGCAAAATTTTATTGGGAACATAGTTTTTATGCAAGGTTTCAGATCATATCGCGCTAATATGTGAAACAGCAAGACTTTGATTTCCAACATGGCAAATCTATTAATTATGCACATTCTCGGCCCACATCCGAATGGCATATACCATGAAAAACTGTGCATCTTATTGTCTAAAAATCTTTCTGGATCAAATTTTTCCGGATTATTATAATATTTCTCATCATGTTGGATTGAAAAAATCGGAATCCAAACAAGCATACCCTTTTTCATGATAAAAGGTTTTTTGTCCGGCAATGCGGATGGTAATTCATACGTTTTTTCGCATATCCTTTCTAAAATGCCGATTGGTGGATATAATCTCAGAGC
>Ga0157364_1006049_pt1 | contig 12381 bp, 7 predicted proteins | sample AttsexASBM2_FD_111476 | JGI IMG/M metagenome (GOLD analysis project Ga0157364, IMG submission 111476) | Fungus gardens microbial communities from leaf cutter ant in Ribeirão Preto, State of São Paulo, Brazil - Atta sexdens ASBM2 | ecosystem: Host-associated > Fungi > Mycelium > Unclassified ...
AAATATAATGTTGCCTTGCCAGAGATCTTTATATTAAAAAAAATTAATTTAATGTTAGAAGATCTTTCTACATTTAAAAATTGACAAAGATCCTTTGAAAAAACTTACGTATCAATTAAAAAAATTTGATTATAAGATGGAAAAAACTTGAATTTATTTCATAAAATACATATAAAAATCTCTACTGCAATGATGGAGTTCTATCTAAGACTTATGCTTTACCTAAAGTGCACAAATAAGATTGTCCCTTTCGTTCATTATTTCTATTGATAGTCTCTGAACACATTTTACATCACAATCACAAAATTGATTAGGACAATACAGAAGTTCTGGATGAAGAAAGATATTTTAATATCTTTGATTGATTTCAGAAATCATAAATATAAAATGACAAACAAATGGTCTCAATCTTCAAAAAGACACAGATTGTTTAGATCGAACATATAATGACAGTCTTATTATATAATAAATGTAAATAAATTTAGATTCAACTTACACAAAGACAACATCTATGTATGTCCTTATGTATCTTTTTTAAAAACATCTTGTTTATTACATTCTTAGATGTGAAACAGTTAAGAATATTCGATACATCTTGACGATTTTTAAGTTTCATCATAACATGTTTTATATAAATCTTTTTCATTTCACTCAATATTGTAATATACTTAATTGCAGTGTTATATGGAATTGAGGTAAGCACTTTCTTTGTACAATGTTATAATAACTTTACGTAATTTTTAAATTTTAATAACTTTATTAGAACGCAATCATTTGTTAACTAAGAAGATAGGCAACTTCTTTGTACGATGTTTGTGCTTTTCTCATTTTCCGGATAGAAGATATTCTTTATAATGTATTAATTATGTATTTGCTGAAGATGGTTAAAACTGATAGTCGAAATATTCAAACTAACATCTCTTAATACACTTATACTATTAATGATTATATAAGTATAGATTGCGCTCCTCTTACTGTGCTAACTCCAAAGTAACCCCCTTAAATCTGTAAGTTTTTATATTATTATTGTAGTAAGTTAAGTTACTTTTGATAATCATTTGGTTATTCATTACATAGCTAATTTGGCATTGGATAAAGAAGAATGAGCTAAATTGTCGGGAATCATCATCTTGGAATTTGCATTACTTATGTAATTTAGATTTATATTTTATATTGATAAGGATCCAAATTGAAGGGTCGAAGCATTTATATTTGATTCATTTTGATATATTCACACGAGTATAAAGAGTTTTCTGTGCATCTGAACAGCTGATATAAGTTCTGATGAGCTTTTTTATATATTTTATTGATATTCAGAGTAATCAATATTTTTATTACATTTACTCAGAACTTTGATTATATGCGATTGTGTTCGAACTTGTAACAATGTGAGATACAAATAATTTTTCCCAAATTAAATTAAAATCTGTAAAGAATTCATTACAAAAAAATTTTATCTGTGAGAACGCTAACATAGTATACGTGAAATCCGAATTCAATTCCCGACTTAAATAATATTTTTCATTATAAATTCTTTATAGGTTTTTTAATTTAATTTCGGGAAATTTTATTAGTATCTCAGATTAATTGAGTTACAAGTCCAAAAATAATTGGCACACAATCACAGTTCTGAGATAATTGTAATTTAAAATACATATTAATATATTACTCTAAACATTTAATTTTGATCATAATTGGCAGTTTCATATTTAGTTGTATTGAATCATATTATATCAATCCAACATAACATATACATTTAGTAACGCGATGTAATTGCCATTAACAAATAGCAATCCCACTTAATAATTGTTCGATTACTAATGTAATATTCATCCAAATCTCTTTTTAGTGTATACATATATAATATAATATAATATATATATATATATATATATATATATATAATATATAAGGAAGACATTTCTATGTTATCTCATTCAAACTAAATAATTTTATGATTTGAATAAGAAAGAATTTTTTAGAAGTATGCAAATGAAAACGTTAGTAGAAGAAAGTAGTTTGAAGTATCCTTGGCAGACAATATATGTTGTTCGACGTCTTTTTATAAAAACACATTATTTTTTAGATAATTTGTTTTTACAACAGAAAATGTTTTGATTAGATATTTGTTTGCTTTAAAATCACGTTCTTAGAGTGTTTTGAAACAGAGAATTTGATAATTTGGAATCAGAAGATACTTATTCTAGCCTCACTTACATGTTCTCATGTTTCTTTATGCCTCGATGTAACAGATTTCTTAATCTGAATATTGTAAGCCTTAAACACAATGCGAAGCAACAGCGAAAGCGATAGAAATAGTGATAGTGATAGGAACAGAAGAATCTAACATACGGGAATGCATATGTTAATGTACATAAGAATAAGGCAATAAATTTTCGACGAGTTGGAATTCTTCTATCACTTTATAGTCTACCAATCAGCCTTCAGATTTTTCATTCTGTTTGTATGTGCTCTAACATTGAAGCAGATCGGCACTAATCGATTGATTGCGCTCATCGGCGAATCGTAAACTAACTCTTAGCGTGAGACTACCGTGTCTCCTGACATTGCATTGTATTTTGCTAATTCAAAAATATTTAAATACATTACTTTAATTTTAGGCGATAATATAAACTATCAAAGCTAATATGTGACGCTATGAACAAGCATAAACAAAGATTGGGTAACGTTGGATAGTTTTGGTACATATTAACTAGGTGATGATTTTAATAAATTTTTCATACTTACGTTACATTTTAATAATAATATTCGAAATCTATCGAACTAATGTATTGTATTTCTATCGCTTTTGTCGTTGAGTATTATGTATGTAAAGAACGATTCTTTCGCGCGCATCTCCGTTGGCGTCGCGCCGGTTTATGATCGCAACTTCTCATCCCTCATTCTTCACCACCTTCTCCGTTCGCATTTGCATTTTTATATTTATCACAAACGCGAGTACTATACACGGCACGTTTGTTTTGTTATTTCATAGATGGATATCCGTCTTTTTTGTGTTTTTGACAAAAATTTCTGACAAAAATTTTGTTAAGTTCAGCATATCATAAGATCATCAAAAAAAAGAAAATTGGAACAACAAGAAAAAACGTATGTTTTTTTAATCACGTTGAATCACAGTAATAAAATATATTATCTCAAATTTGTTTACATTAACATATAATTTATACTTTGTAAAATAAAAAAACATACGCTTTTTCTTATTTTTAAAAATCTTTTTCGTTATCTTCTTGCGATATGTCAAATTCGAATTAAAGAAGAAAATTAACAAGCAGAAATTGCGATATATATATAACATTTTTCAACTTTCTTATTTGAAGAGTGAAAAAATTTGAATTACTAGATATCTGTTTCAATTATAAGTTTCTCTTCGATAAATTTTATGTTATCTGATTGCTTTCGCAATTCAGTCAGAAGGCATGTTGAGTACCTCGAGAATCAAACACTTGGAAAAAGAGAAGGAAGAATATGATGAGAGAGTAAGAAAAAAGAGGGAAAAGAGGACGACTCAGTCCGGACAGTCCAGCTGAAATAGTTAAAACGCTAACGGTTGAGGTCTTTACGACTATGAGCAAGTTTATTTGGGCATGGTGAGGAAAATGTCGTAACAACAAGAGTCTTATATGGAGTATCCGGTAAAAATTGTTTACATTGTCCACGCTAGGGGTTCAATGGACCAATAGAACCGTTAAAATATTTTAACAACAACGAAGAAATGTTATTTAAAAAATACAAAAGTTATTATATACTGTATTATGTACTGCAAGTAAACAAGTAAAACAAACGCGCGTTTAATATTTCTGATAATTTAGAATAAGTTACATATATATTTAAATAATACATAATTGCACAGCAGTGTTATATTGTGATTTACATATGACGTTGTAGATTTGTAAAAATATATTTTATAAGAAGGAATATACAAAATATAATAATAGTAAAATTTTTAATGGTAGCAGGAAAAAAATTTCAGATCCATTGAAATTCTGAAAAATATAAAAAATTGTAAGTTCGTGTATGTTTTTCATTAACAGAATTTTTTTTATTAAGCTATTGAAAATTTTAAAAAGTTCTTTTTAGTATAATTTTATTTTATTTTATATAAATATTTATATACATATTTGTTATTCGTTAAATACATAAATAAGTCTCATATTGAAGCAAAAACATATTTCAGAATTTTACTTCAACTTTTAGAATAGTATAAATCGATATTATCTTGGCCTCGTTATTCTTGTGTAACGTACATAGAGAAAGTCTATAGAAAGAGAAAAGAATCAAATTCGGAAAGTACAATGGAATATCAGACTTTACGAGTATGAAAATTTTACTATATACGAACTGTACTTGCAAGAAGCATTAATACCAACGTGGTTGCCAGAGCAAAAGACAGTTATTCGCATACGAGTACGAGCTTGTGAGGTCGACGTCGTGTGCCATTGATGTGACGATGTTAATCCAACGATACGTGGGGCGCGAGATCGTTGGCTCTTGAAATTTTTCGCAAGACGATCGATCTTGGAAAAGACACCCGTTAGAAGCAACGTCGCCGATCGTATTTTCACGACGCGGCGGCGACGTGTACATCGCGCGGCCGCGCCGTCGGTGTGCTACCGAGGTCCCTGCACCCGGGGCACCGATCGATAATCGATGGAACAAAAAGTTAGAATTTGTTTACAGTTTAGTAACCCAAATCAGGGCGGCGGCCCGCCATCCTCGGCCAACCCTCTCCAAACCCTCCCCCGTTGGTCGCACACTAGCAACCACCGCCGCCGCCGACATCTCCGACCAACACAAGTCAGCGTTCCCTCTTCCGACGACGCTCTCCGCAGTCCGCCACCACCAGCACCACTATCGTCGGCGAACGACGCTGTACCTTGTCACGAACGACGCTGTACGCGGTACCAATACCAGCAGAAAGCAGAGCGGCGCTACCAAAGCGCCAGCGGCAGTTACACAGGCAGACCACCTATACCCAGTCGCCGTCACCGACACGTCGACCGTATACCCGCCGCTCGTATCACTTTATTTTTCCCCACTTTTCTCTGCCCGCGCGCCGTTTCGTTCCGTCAGACGAGTTTGCCGAACTACTTGCTCGTCCTGGCCCCGAATGCATTTGTCAAACGGTGAAACAAATTGGTAGACAGCTCACAAATACCAGCGCGTCTCTCGCCGCCGCGCACTCGTCGGCCACGTAAACTGCCTTTGACTAATGTGTTGTTCATCCCCCGACACGGCTCATGTACTCCACATTCGACGAATTTTATAACTCGCGTCTTCCCTCTTCATTTCTACTTCTATCCCTTTTCTCTATCGTTTTCGTTGCGTTTTCGGTTTGAGAGAGCGATATGTACGAGGATTAACATCTCAAAGAAAGAACAGTGAGATTTTACATTCCTTTACAACGAATGACTTATTTCGTTGCGAAGTCTCTTGCCTTCATCGAAGTATCTTTGCCTTTGCGAAGTCGCAATTCACCCCGACGCTCATATTCGATATTGATCTGAAAGAATTTGCTACCATCGCGGCGATATGGAGCGTAAGATAGCCGGATGTTTTTGCTTCAAGTGGTTCGAATGTGGTACGATCGTAATAATTCATTGATATTTTTAGATGATATGGCGGAGTATATTTATACGTTTTTCAGTTTTAACGAAAGGAATGAATTTTTTAAAGAAAATCATTGCGCATTTAATCGTCATTTTATATAAATATGTATGCCAATATAATTCTTTAAGATGAAATCTGAAAATTTGTTGGTTGGGCAGATAGAGTAAATCAGATGAGAAGTGAGTTTGCACTTTTATTTTCAAGTACCTTCGGTCAAGAGGACTTACCTGAAATAATATACAGGATGAAAGGAAAGCTAAATATTTCTCTGGGGCAAGATATGAGCCAATTTCGTTATGCGTGTGGCCTTTATTATATAAACGTCTTTTTGTTTCCCAAGCATTAAGCGTCGTGACTTTACCACTTTACATACATATTCCCCTATACAGATACTCTTTTACTTTTTAAAGAATGATTTATTTATAATTTTATTCCGTTTCTTAAGTATATTTTTAGAGCTTAAAGCTCCTTTTTATATTCAGTTATACACTTCTGTAATAAAACTTCCTAGTCAGTCGGAAAATATAAGAATCAGCTAGAATTCCATTTGTGTTATGAAACGTCGGACTTTTAAAAAATGAATGAAGCGTAATTTTTTAGAAGAGCGTATAAAAATTGAGAAGCATTTATAATGGCAAAGCAATATTTGAACGAGTATATTTTCAATTAACTGTTATTCTATCCGAGATAGTGTGCTCGAGGAATACAAAAATTTAGTTACAAATTGTATTAATTAAGAAATTTTCTTATAAAAAAAATGTAATTATATTCAAAATTGTGGGTTTTCAAAAATATTCATTCATAAAAAATTATATTATTTTACGAGTATTCTATATTTATTCAAAATATTCAAAAATTTAAATTTAATAGATCAGATATAAACTAAAGAATTCCTGTAATCAACCTTAATAACCAGATATCTACGCTAATTTGCTACATATTCTAAAAAGCGTATAAATTTTCTGCACGATAGCACGTATTTGTGACAATGTAGAACGGAAGAAGAAAGGTGTCACGTTGCTAGCATCTGAAATCGTTCCTCTGCTGATTTTACTATTTTTATAGATTTTTGTTTACTCTAAACTTGCGAGCTATATGTTAATGTAGTTAATGTAGAGTAGGAATAAATGCGAAAACAAAAATATTCGTAATCATATTCACAAAAATATTTATTCAAATGAAATAAAAATGTATTTATTCATTCCTCGACAAATACCAAGAAAAAGTATATTCGTACTCGTAATTCCTATCTATTTTTTAATCATTTATTTGAATATTGGGCGTATGCATCGGACTAGTCTGAGATATGTGTCCATCGTTAAATACTCATTGCCATCTGCGTTTCCTGAATTCAAGAATACATAAGTGTCTTCAATTCTCGCAAAAAAAATATTTTCAAGTATTCCGAGAATTCGATGTCGATTTATCGCATAACTAGCCAATATCTTTCTTTGCGGGAGTGAGAGAAAGGTAATGATTCTTTCTCTCTTTCTCTCTCTCACACGCACGCACACTCTCTCTCTCTCTCTCTCTCTCTCTCTCTCTCCCCGCTCGCCCCGCATAGATACACAGATATGCTCTTTCGAATAAGTAGAATCGATCCGCGAGCCTCGCGCGGCGAAGCACAGATACGCGAATGGCTGATGCCTAGGTGTTGGATTTTATGACTTATTGACTCTCGTCCATGTTTACCGGACTCGGTGCGACGGGCATGCGGCGCCAAGCGCCGGGAATGCGGCCACCTTTGCGAACGACCGTCAGATACGTCAGATCGATCGATCTCCTTCTCTCTACTTCGTTGGTTTTTGGTCATTTTTTTTTTGCGCCTGCCTGGATCGTCGTCGATGTAACGATGATGATCGTTATCGCCGATCAATGTTAATATCTTGTTTTATCCGTGTCGCTTGGGTGTTAATTCCAATTGCAATGGCACGGATGAATAATTGCGTTCCGCGGACTTTAACCCAATGATCTCATGAGAATCGCGATGGTAATGTTACTTTTTTACGCGTGCATAGTAAGACCGCCCACATTTGAAAATAATAATATAATCAAAAGTCACATTGCTCCGTCCTGATTAACGATCGCTCGAGTATGATTCGTCGTACGTGACGGATATGTGAACAGCATTATACCGTCTTCGTAACGTTAACACGATGTTATATTTCTGATTGAACTCGCGACTTCAAATCCGTTGTACGAATAGTATATGATAGTATATGAGAGAGAGAGAGAGAGCCGCTTTTCAACGAAATGCGGGGATCTCGCGTAATCCTCGTCTAGCCAGCCTGCAAAACGCCACGAGATCTCTCCCACGTAAATATTGAATTTCCTTGATATCGAACTGCGCCGCACCGCTCGGTGATAAAATGCGAGCGATGAAAACATGATCGAACGACTTGTAAACTGACGCCGGCGAGGGTACACCCGCATGCATAAATGATGCGAAAAGCAAAAATACAAAAACGAATGTATCGTCACGGGTTTTAACGAAAACTGATTTTTTGTTTAGCTCGTAATAACTGGAGTGTATAACCTGATATGCTTGACAATAAAAAATCTCGATATTTTATAGTGTAGAGATATGATTGATTCTAATATAACGTTCTCCAGATAGATTAAAGACGCAAGAACAAATTAAAAAAAAAAACAGATATTGGTCTTTTAGGAAGAGTAGAAGACATAAAGAAGAAATAAATTGTTTGATTGTTTAGATTAAAAATGTAGCCCTTACATAAATTCAATTTATATCACTTCGTTTATCTGTATTCTTTATCTTGCGTAGTTATATGATTGATTCTAGTAAAATGATTAAAGACACAAGAAGGAATAGATTAAAAAGGAATAGATGTTAATTTTGTAGGAAGAGTAGAAGAGATAAAATCACAAAAGATCGTTTGATTATAAAAAAATATAGGATTTAGATTATAAAAAAATATAGCTTTCATATAAATTCCATTTGTACCGCTCCATATATCTGTATTCTTTTTCTTGTGTAGTTATATGATTGATTCTAGTAGAATGTTCTCCACGGATTGAAGACACAAGAACAAATTTAAGAAATAGATATTAACTTTGTAGAAAAAGTAGAAGAGATAAATCACAAAGAATCATTTGCTTGGTTAGATTATTAACACAGTCACTTTTACATTTTATTTATATCATTTCATATTTGTATCCTTTATGCATGCTTGTGTTAGTGATTGTAGTAGAATGTTCTCCACGCGAATTAAAAAATATATAAATAAATTTAAGAAATAGATATTAATTTTTAGAAAGAATTTTTAGGAAGCGATAAAATTATAAAAAATATCTATTACTTCATTTGTACCGCATTTGATTGTTTAGATTATTAAAAATGTGGCCCTCTTTTATATAAATTTCATTTATATATCGCTCTATATATCTGGTATTATCTGTAGTACTGTCTTCCGATTTTTCTTTTTTTCACAGTGTTATCCGATTGATATGAAATTCGCATTGTAACATTAGACTTTTTAAGCGAGATATTTTCTGTGCATTGCATCGCAGGAAATGCGTATCGATGCAACTTCGTGGAGGAGGCGGAGCATATCAGCTATTTTATCGAATAACTACGGGATTAATCTGTTATTGGACGATTGCGATGATCGAGTTTATTTGCCATCGGCAAATACAAATGCATTTTTTTCTTGTAAACGCAAAAGAATGGAATGATCGGTGCCACCGGAAGTCGCCTGGAGCCGATGACTGGCCCGTGACTTATATAGCAGTGCGCGTGTACAGGTGTCTGTACGCTGCACTGTTATTACGCCACGTGAAAGTATAGTTGCCACAGGAGAATACATAAATACAGACCGTACCTTTAATACAGCACGGCCATAATTTATTTACGGCAATCGCAATTTTTCGCACTACATATTCGTTCTCACAGTAATATATCGAGGCTTTCCTAGAAATTTCGCGACCGGCTCCGTGCTCCGAAAGTCCCATATTATTCATGAATAATATATGGGAATTTCGCCTAAGAAATGTTCTGCTTAATTAAATGCGCGCTTATGTATACACTAGATTCAATCACGTAATGCAAACAACCGGAGCGTGATCCCCAACATCTAATTATTTCATCGAGTAAATAAGTAAGTTTTTATTAATGGACAGAACAGCTTAATTTGCGAAATTATCTGAACATGCATCGATATTTAAATGAAGAAGGAAAAGAAACATGTGATATTTGAAATTGTTTTCGACAATTAATAAAGGATGACGCTGCGTATTTTTTATCGATATGGTACGTATATTGGCAATTTATTTTGGAGCAATTTAAGTGCCTCTCGTAGACGAAGTGCGCATATTCGATTAGTATTCTCGATTGATAACGAGCGAGGTCGATTCCGTGAAAACGGCGAAGAGTGTACTTCGCTGATGCTCCTGGTACCAATGGATGACGACTATCGCAAAGAAGTCGGACAGTGCGCTTATGCAAACACTTTTAACCGGGCGTTCCGCGGCCGGTCGTGTCGACTCGCGTCGAGCTGTATCTCTGTGAAGAACTCCTTTTCCCCAGCCTCTTCGTTGTAGCCTCCTTGTGTTTGTCTACGGTCGTATTTGCCCGACGCATTCCACTGTCGCTCGCGTTGCACCGACGCAATCAGTAAGCGGCTGTGGCGAATCGCTGCGCTTTGTAGATTATCGTTGTCTCTGAGATATCTTTTTTAGTCATAAAAAATCTGTTTTAGTCATTATCAATCTTTTGCTGTGTTGTTGCAGCAGTTATTAAATATTAATAGTTTAAGAAATAACGTAATTAGGTAAATGTGTGCTGCTTGGAGCTAATAGTATCTTTTTTATTTATAAGACAGTGATGTAACATCACAAATAATTGTTTATTTATTGTATATGAACACTAATTTTATTTGTATCTGTATGCGTATCAGTATACATGTAGATATTCGTGGAGCATGTGTCAAACTGGATTAAAACAACGATGAAACACGAGGAAGCTTGTAAAAGGGAGGCAAAAAAAAAGTAAAGAACCACTTTTACCAATCACGTTGATCGCAACACGTCGTAAGCGCTTGCCGAACATCTTAACACACTTACGCGTGTGTGTACGTGAGAGCCGAAGGGATGTCCTAAGATTTGTCACTGTCGTGGACCGTTCGGCAGCGATAATATTCGCAAGACGGATTATCCTCGATTTCACAAGGTTTGCTGAACATAACTGTCTACGTATCCGATCTCTACACATTCGGTAGAGAAACTGGATCCACATGATACTCTTTGACCACCCATCATTAACGATATCATTCCTTTGCTTATCGTGAACGATCTTGTGTCGAGAAAGTCGAGTTTTCTAACATTATATCATTCGGATTTTAATTTAGAAATAAGTATACATCAGGAAAAATAAGATACTTCTTCTGATGTATCTTTATTTCTAAATTAATTCAAATAAAGTAACAGATTGCATAATTAAATTGATGTGCATATTTATATATATATATATATATATATATATATACGATATATAATGTTTTTTATGTTTGAAGTGTTTTTTTCATATTTTAAAATAAGAATACAATATACTAGTTTTTAGAAAATTTTTATGACAAGCGCGCAAACTAAACTATATTTAAATCATACATTAAGTAAAAAGGTTCTATTTGTATTCATTTTTTATACTTTTCATATCTTTGAATAGCTATCGAATATGACTGGTGACTGTATTTCTGGTTCAGGCTCTTTTCGATATGACGGAGGTCAGGAAAATTGGGACATTAGAAAATGTAACACCAGCATTTGCGAACAATCGTATACTTATTGATTCGTTGCACGAAGCCCCTGTTACATGGTCGCGATTGACACTACTCTACATCAAGGATTAATTCAGAATAACATCGGCGATAACAGTTTTAATCTTAGTCGTGGCTAATATTGGTCGAGCGTTGGCTTATCGACGATATGAAATGATTGAGTGGCGCTTGAAGAAATTACAAGAGAATCGTTCTATGAATGTTATTCATTTACTAATAGATTTTGAAGAGTATCGATAAATAATCGAAAAAAATTTTATTGCCATTCGAAAATATAATAATTAAATCTTATTTTATACCAAAAGATATATGTAAATCTTTTTGCATATATACTTTTAGAAATATATTATCTAGAATTATCAATAATTTTTTGATAAGAATCGGTTCAAGGCCAAGATTAGTATCAATTTCGAAGAATGAACGCAACAAATTGAAGAAATTATACCAATAAGCAAAAAGATTTGTTTCAGTAGGTGTGAGAATCATTTTATCAATGAACTGAATATTTAGCTCCAACATTTTTATCTTAAGAAATACAGTGCACAAGATAATAAATTATTATGAATCGAAAGTATGTTTGCAAAAATGTATTACTTAAATAATACTTTGCATATATTTGATATCCATGTACAATGTTCGTTAGACATAAATTAAATTATAAATAAACTATAATAGCAAGAAATTAATATTCCCATTATGATGCGCAGAAATTGCTCACGGTCGATCGAAGAATCGATTAACATTTAACAATATAGCGTTATCTATTGCAATGTAGTATCTTGGTATCATCGTTGAAGTCTTGATTTATTACTCTCTTTTTCTTTTTCTGCCAATAAGTTTATTATTTTTGTATACATCAATAACAAATGATTTTAAAAATATATTATATAAAAGAATTTGTCGAATGTTCTAAGATAATGTTATTGATAACAATAATTGATGAGTTTTTTTATTTTAA
>Ga0157364_1006050_pt1 | contig 12380 bp, 22 predicted proteins | sample AttsexASBM2_FD_111476 | JGI IMG/M metagenome (GOLD analysis project Ga0157364, IMG submission 111476) | Fungus gardens microbial communities from leaf cutter ant in Ribeirão Preto, State of São Paulo, Brazil - Atta sexdens ASBM2 | ecosystem: Host-associated > Fungi > Mycelium > Unclassified ...
AACAACATCAATTATTCTTATTGATACTTTCCATCATCTATCATCATCACATCCTTATACTGAACCTCTGAAACACCATTAAGTTCAAGTATCACAACCAGTGAGTATCTTATTTGTGATAGGTAGGCTTGTAAATTAAGTATTGATAAAATAGTATCACTGCAGAAGTGTATTTTCCAGATGGGTAGACTTAGAATATGACAAGCTACTAGTTTTTAATGGAAAAGCAGAAAGAAAAAAAGAATTTATTACAATATACAAGCTATTTTTGAGAATAAAGATGAGAAGAACAATAGTAAAAGAGCAAATCTAGTGGATATTGTTATATATGTAGAGAAGAATTTAGAATTAAAAGAGGTCAAATTTGGATTAACAGAAGAATTTTTAATAGAACTAAAAAAGAAATTTAAAGGAGAGGACAAAGAATTAGTTAAGATGGCAAAACTCAGAAGAATAAAGCAGAGAAGAAGAACCATAGAAGAACTTGTACAAGAATTCCAAAAGGCAGTGAGGAACAGTAAATATAAAGAAAGAGTACTAATAGAGGAATTTAAAGGAAGAATAAATAAGTTAATTAAAAAGAAGTTAATGAAAATAGAAAGACCTCCAACTAGCATTGAACAGGAGTATGAATGTGCCATTAATTTAGACAGATACTGAAGAGAAAGTAAGAGAGAGAAAGAAAGATTAAGAAGAAGAAAGAAGAGTAGAAATCTGGAACAAAAGCAGAGAGAAAGAAGAAGCAATTAAGGAAGTTTCTAATCAAGAATGTCTCTACCACAAGTGTGGCCAAGGAGATAGGAGATATAATAGTAGGTGCCAGCAAAGCTTACTTCAATGAAAGTAGTAGAAAGAATAAATACAGTAGTGGTTAGAAATCCTCTACAAGTACAAGAAAGTAAAGGAAAGAAAATAAGAAGAAACCCTTATGTAATAGAGATGAACAGAGGAAGGAATTGTTATAGCTGTAAAAGTTTTGGATATTTAGCTAGAAATTGCAAAAACAGGGGAAGAATTAGACAAAAGAGGAGGATTGAATATAGAGATAATATGAACACAATAAACAATTTAAAAGAGAAGAAAAATCTAGTAGTTCTCAACTAGATTCCTATAACAGATTTAATATACTAGCTAGTCATGTAATAAAAGCTAGTATTCCAGATCAAGAGAAATCTAAGAAAGACAAAAGAATAATCTTGAAAATGGAGAAAGCAAGGAAAGATATAAGAAAAGCAAAAAGGAAGTCATTAAGAGAAGTAACAGTGAAGATTGGATTAGAGAGGACAAACATACAGGAAGAAATTATAGTAGAGGTGTTGTTGGATAGTAGGACAACAATACTAGTGATGAATTCAGAATTTGCAAGAAAGCAAGGGTTTAAGTTGAAGAAAATAGAAAAGCTTATTTATATGAGAAATATAGATGGGACATTTAACAAGGAGAGGCTGATAGAAAATACTGTAGAAGTCAATATTTATTACCAGTGGCATAGGGAAAGAACAGAGATAGATAGATGTGATTGAAAGATAGAAGTGAAGTATAATCTTGGAAATGCCATAGTTCACTCACCACAATTCTGAGATTAATTGGAAAACAGAAGAAGATAAGATGTACAGATATCCAGAGAAGTATGGGAAGCAATAGAGACTGAAGCAAGGAAAATTGGAGTAGCAAAAACAACAGGAAAAAGAAATAAAAATAGAAGAAGAAAGATCAAAGAGAGTAAGACAATAGATGTGAAGAAAGTAACAGAGAAATAAGATATTTGAAATGAATAGAAAGAAACAGCAAGATCAGAAGAGAAAGCAAAAAAGTTGGTACTAAAATAATTCTATATGTAGATTAAAGTTTTTGGGAAAAAACAAAGTGAAAGGATACCAACTATTATGATCTTAAGCTTGGCTCAGGTTGCAACTTAGACAGAACATAAGTAAAGAAGGAAGAATGATCAATTGGTAAAGCATAAGGATACAGAATAATATCCATAACTATATATATACTGAGAGACCATAAAGAATATATATGATATAAATGAAGAAAACATGAAGAAATCTCCATTACTTTATAAGACACTGACTGATCATATATGAGAGAAACACATGGTACAGCTAATCATTGAGTGATAAGGAAGAAACCTCAATACTTGTTGTCTATAAGCAAACCACCTGTAATATATGAGGCATTGATCATAACACCAATGAAAAAAATATAAGATCATACAATAGAATTGATAAAAGAATTTGTACTAAAGAAAGGGAAAATCTACCTCTTGTCCAGAGAAAGAGGAAATGAGATGAGAGAGTTTATTTAGAAGTAAACAAGAAAGAGATACATCTGACTATCAAAGTCACCACAGATAGCACCAGTGTTTTTTATAAGAAAGAAAGATAGAAAGAAGAGGATGATACAAAACTATCAGTATCTAAATAAGTGGATAGTAAAAAACAATTATCCACTACCACTTATTGCAGATGTTATTGAGAATATTGAGACCAAGAAGATATTCACAAAGATGAATCTAAGGTAGAAATATAACAATGTAAGAATAAAGAAGAGTGATGAGTGAAAAGCAGCCTTTATAACACCAGAAGAGTTGTTTGAACCAACAGTTATGTTTTTTGTTTTGACAAATTCACTGGCCACATTTCAAACCATGATAAATAAGTTATTGAGAGATCTGATTAACATGGAAAAAGTGAGGAGTTTTATTGACAATATAATGGTGGGGACAGAAAGTGAGAAAGAGCATGATGAATTAGTAGAGGAGATATTAAGAAGACTAGAGAAAAATAATATATATGTGAAACTAGAAAAGTACAAATAGAAGATCAAAGAGGTAGATTTCTCAAAGGTGGTAATTGTACTGAAAGAAATAAAGATAAAGAAGAAAAAAGTAAAGATAGTGTTGGATTGACTGGTCCCAAAGCCAGTTAAGGATGTATAAAAGTTCTTAGGGCTGGCAAATTATTACAAAATATTCATAGAAGAATTTGCAAAGATAGTGAGACTGTTACATGAGTTGATAAAGAAAAAACAAAAGTAAGAATGGAAAATTAGGCAGAAGAAGTCATTTGAAGCATTAAATAATAGGTTCATGACAGAATCAATACTAGCAGCACTGGATTTAAACAGGAAGCTGAGAATGAAAGTTAATACATCAGATTATATAATAGAAGAAGTATTATTAATGAAATGTAGTAATGGAAAGTGGAGGCCAGTGGTATACCTCTCAAAATTTCTCAATAAGACAGAAAGAAATTATGAAATACATAACAAAGAGATATTGGCAGTAATCAGAGGATTGGAAAATTGTAGGCATTTGTTAAAAGGCACAAAGTTCAAGTTTGAGGTCTGGACTGATCATAAAAATTTGAAATATTTCATAAAAGCATAGAAGTTGAATAGACAACAGATCTGTTGGACATTATATTTATCAAGATTCAATTTCACCTTAAATTATATGCCAGAAATAAAAATGGAGAAGACAGACAGATTAAGTAGAAGATCAGATTGGAAGATTAGGGTAGAGAGTGATAATGAAAATTAAAGATTAATAAAGAAGTAATGAATACAAAAAATGATAAAAGTAATGGTAAAGAGACCAGAGGAAGTAATAAAAGAAAAAAGACTAGGGGAAAGGATAAGAAAGTTATAAAAGTAGTAGAAGAAATAAAGAAAGTAGGAGTATGAAATTTGAGAGGAGATAAGTGAGAAATTGAAGAAGAGTTGATATTAAAAAAAGGAAAGGTTTATATACTAAAGAATAAAGAGTTGAGAATAAAGATAATCTAGTTTCATTATGATATGCTAATAGTAGGATATAAAGAAAGGTAGAAGATAACAGAGTTAGTAACAAGAAATTACTAGTGGCCAAGAGTAATATAGAATGTGATTTATATTAGAGAATGAAGAATAGAACAGAAGCACTAGCAGGAAAGTTGATAACAAATAAGATATCAAAGAAGCTGTAAATATACTTAACAGTAGACTTTATTACAAAGTTATTATTGGTAGCAGAAAAGAATGTAATAAATTATTAAAAATGGCACACTTTGTAGCCACAATAGAGGAAATATTTGTCAGAGTTCAAGATAGTAGACTCTAACTATTTTCTTTTCTTTTATTTTTTTATTTTTGAGAACTTAGAGTTAGGGTTAAAGTGATGTCACTGACATACTGTCACACAACATGACTATGGTCACACATCAGTCACGTAATAACATCACAGTCACAAGATCATGTGTTATATGAAAGAACATAGAAGGTTTTAAAAGGATGATGTTATACAGTATATTTAATATATGTTGACCTTAAGGCAAATATATGGCTGTTTAGGGTAGACTAGAAGTAGTTAGCATGGACCATGAAGTTTTAGTATATAAGGTAGACAATCCTATACAAAGCTCTTTATCAAGTTCTCTTATGTTTTACCCTAATACAAGGTTTATCTTCATTGATCTACTCTAAGATCTTTGAATTGTAACATTAGAATTTAATTCTCCTTCTTGAGACTGTCCAACACAGGACTCTCTTATAAACTTACTCTCTTACCATCCTTAATTAAAGAGCAACACTATCTTTTAGTCAAGAAGAATTACCAGATCCTAGGTATAAGGGATATATTAGTTAGACAGAAAAAGCCTAGCCATTTGTTTGTATCAAAGCCCACTGGTACACTTCAAATGTATCACCTTTTGTGAATGTGATCTATACCTTTTCACTTAACAGCTCTGTGCTACATCTTTTCTTGTGAGATATCTATATAAGAGAACAGCAGATATCCTTAAGATCTTGCTTAGAGTAAAACAGTCTTCTTAGACCAAAATCATATACTCTTTCCTTAGACTAGTAAAAAAGATAGTTAGTAAATAGTATAAGGTGGGATAAGAAAAGAGCCCACTAGCATCTACAGAGATTACATCAAGTTCAGAATACGAGTTGGAGAGTGAGGCTAACACAACTTTCTCTTCATTACCAATATATATATCATCTCCTCCTACACCATAACTATTATCACCTTCACCCATCAATTCTCCCTCTATTTACAACACTATGAGTCAGCATGACTTACATGCAATCATTAGACAATAATAGAAGCAGTTAGTGGCAATGCAGATACAGATACAAGCCCTGATTGCAGATGGAGCAGTAGCAGAAAGAGGAACAATAGAAGGGCCCAACACAGAACCTAACATAAAGGTAGCCAAGCCATCAGCTTTTAATAGAGAAGCAGGGAGAGTAGGAAGGTTTATCATGGCATGCAGATTATATTTGAGAATGAAGATAAGAGAAGCAATAGTAAAGGAACAAATTCAATAGATACTATCATATGTACAGGAAGGATCAGCAGATGTGTGGAAAGAGAATATGTTAGAAGATTTGGAGGCAGGGGACTTTTTGGCAGAATTAAAAAAAGAGTTTGAAGAAGAAGAAGAAGAATCAGTAAAGGTGACAGAACTAAAAAGAATGGAACAAGGAGGAAGAACAATAGAAGAATTTGTTCAAGAATTCAAAAGGGCAGCAAGAGGAAGTAAGTAAAAGGAAAGGCTATTAGTGAAAGAGTTTAAGAAGGAAATGAGTAGAGCAATAAGAAGGAAGCTGATAGAGATAGAAAGACCTCCAAAAGTATTGAGCAGTGGTACAAATGTACTATTAATTTAGATCAACATTGGAAGGAAAATAAGAGAGAAAAAGAAAGAATGAGGGGACAACAGGCTCCAAGATAAAATAATAGAAAAGTATAACAGTCACAACTACTATGGCCTCAAGTGTGGCCAAGGAGACAAGATGCATCTTAACAGCAGATGCCAATAGGGTCTGCTCCAATAGAGAGAGTAGAAAGAACAAGTACAGTAATAGTGTGCCCTCAACAGAGAATAGAGTTTGCATAACAAAACCTATACACCATAGAAGTGGACAGAAGTAACAGAAATTGTTATAATTATGAAGGTTTTGGACACTTGGCAAGGAATTGCAGAAATAGTAGGACAAGAAATAGAATTGGAGAAGGAAGAAGACTGGAATATAGGAGCAATGAGAACTATGAACAAAGGAGGGTTGAAGAAGGAAATGAACAAAATAATTTAAATGGAGAAGAGAATCTAATAGTCTTTGATTAGATTCTAGTAATAGGTTTGCAATGTTCACAAGAGCAATAGACAAAACATCTTGTTGCAATCTGGACAATGAAGACATGTTAAGAGAAGTAACAGTAAAGATTGGGTTGGAAAGAATTGATATACAAGAAGAGATTATAGTAGAAGCATTGTCAGATAATAGTATGACAGGGTTAGTGATGAATTCTGAATTTGCAAGGAAGCAGGAATTTAGGTTGAAGAAGATCAACAAGCTTATATATGTAAGAAATATGGATGGGTCTTTCAATAAAAAGGGACTAATCAAGCATATAGTAGAAGTTAATATTTACTACCAAGGGCACAGAGAGAGAATGGAGATAGATGTAATCAGGGGACAGAAGTGGAGTGTTATTTTGGGAATACCATGGCTTGCTTGTTATAACCTAGAAATTGACTAGAAGATGAATAAAGTTAAGATGATGAGATGTCCAGAGGAGTGTGGTAAACAGTGGAGACTGAAATAGGGTAAGTCAGGGTAGCAGAAGTAGAAAGAAGAGAAAAAGTAAGAAGAAAGTAAAAAATGAGAAGAAAAAGAAAAAGAAGTAGAAGAGAGAAAAGACAATAGATGTAAAGAAAGTAGCTAAAGAATGGGAGATTTGGGATGAGAAAAAAGAAGTAGCAAAGTTGGAGAAAGAGGTAAGGAAACTGGTACCAAAGCATTTTCATAAGTAGATTCATGTTTTTGGCAAGAAACAGTCAGAAAGAATGCCCACTAGAAAGATATAGGACCACATAATAGAAATGAAGGAAGGGTTTGTACCAAGAAAGGGAAAGATATATTCATTGTCAAGAGAAGAAAGGAGAGAGATGTGTAAGTTCATAGAGGAACAATTAAAGAAAAGATATATTAGACCTTCAAAGTCACCTCAAACAGCACTAGTATTTTTTGTAAGAAAGAAGGACAGTAAGAAGAGAATGGTTTAGAACTATAGGTATTTAAACAAATAGACTGTAAAAAATAATTATCCTTTACATTTAATTTTAGACATAGTAGAAAATATAGGCACAAAAAAAGTATTTACTAAATTAGATCTATGGTAGGGATATAATAATGTGTGGATAAAAGAGGGGAATGAGTGGAAGACAGTATTCACAACACTAGAAGGGTTATTTGAACTGACCATGATATTCTTTGGTCTAACCAATTCACTAGCAACATTCCAGACCATGATAAACAAGATCTTATAGGACTTGATCAACACTGGGAAAGTGGTGAGTTTTATTGATGATATGATAGTAGGAACAAAAGGGGAAGAGGAACATGAAGAGATAGTAAAAGAAGTAGTGAGAAGGTTGGCAAAGAATGATTTATATGTAAAACCAGAGAAGTGTAAGTGAAAAGTGAGGGAAGTAGGATTTTTAAGAGTAGTGATTGGACTAGAGAAAATAAAGATGGAGAAAAATAAGATAAAATGAGTGTTAGATTGGCCAACTCCAAAAAGAATCAAGGATGTACAGAAGTTTTTAGGATTAGCAAACTATTATCGCTGATTCATCAGGGATTTCACATCTATAACTAGACCATTGCATGATATGGTGAAGAAGGATCAAAAGTAGGAATGGATGGAAAGACAGGAAAGAGCACTCAAGAAGTTGAAGGAAAGATTTACAAAAGAACTAGTGTTAGCAGTACCAGACTTAAATAAAAAAATGAGGATGGAAGTAAACACATTGGATTATACTATAGGAGAAGTGTTATCTATGGAGTGTGAAGATGGGAGATGGAGATCAGTAGCATTCCTCTCAAAATCTCTAAATAAGACTAAGAGAAATTATAAGATTCATGACAAGAAGATGTTAGTGGTAATAAGGGGATTGGAAAACTGGAGACACTTGTTGGAAGATGCAAAGTTCAAGTTCAAGGTCTAGACAGACTCTAAGAATTTAGAATATTTTATGAAAGTACAGAAGTTAAACTGAAGACAAGCTCATTGGGTTTTATATCTATCAAGGTTTGATTTTGCTTTAAAATATGTACCAGGCACAAAAATAGAAAAAGCAGATGGACTTAGTAAAAGACTAGACTGGAAAGTAGGAATAGAGAACAATAAAAATAATCAAAATTTAATTAAGAAACAATGAATTCATAGTTTAACTAAAGTTGTCAAAGCTAAAAGTAGTAGACTTAACTTTTTCTTATTTTCTTTCTCATTTTGATTTTTGATTTTCTCTTCCATTTTCTATTTTTAGAACCATGGTTAGGGTTAGAGCAATGAGATCATGGTGTTACACATCAGTCACATCAGATAACACAGTTACAGTAACAATCACAGATCATGAGATACATGGAAGAATATAGAAGGTTATAGAAGGATGACATCATACAACATGTCCAATACATGTTGACCTTAAGGTGAATACATAGCCATTTAGTATAGGCTAGAAGTAGTTAGCATGGACCATTAGGTTTTAGTATATAAGATAAATGATCCTATACAAAGCTCTCTATCAAGTTCTCTTGTGTTAATCCAATACAAGGTTCTTTTTATTGACCAACTCTAAGGTCTTTGAGTTATAACAGAAGTAGTAATAGAAGGACCTGAAGTAAAAATAGTAGAAAAGATAAAAAAAGCTAGGGGTAAAGATGAAGAGGTAATTAGAGTAGTAGAGGAGATGAAAAAGGTAGAAGTGAAAGTGTTGTAAGAAGATGAATGGCAGATTGAAGGGGATTTAGTGTTGAAGAAAGGAAAGATATATGTACCAAAGGATATGGAATTGAGAACAGAAATAATCTGGTTACATCATGATATACTAATAGCAGGACATGAAGGAAGGTGGAAGACAACAGAATTAGTAATGAGGAATTATTGGTGGCCAGGAGTAATAAAGGATGTTGGAAGGTATGTGAATGGTTGTGATATGTATCAGAGAATGAAGAATAGGATGGAAGCACCAGTGGAAAAGTTAAAGATGAGTGAAGTGCCAGAGAAACTGTGAATGTATCTGATAGTAGACTTCATTACAAAGTTGCCATTAGTAGCTAAAAAAGATACAATTCTAGTGGTTTGCAATAGGTTGTCCAAAATGACATACTTTGTAGTAACAACAGAGAGAACATTGGCAAAAGATTTAGCAAGGCTGGAATGAGCCAAGAACTAGAACAATATTTACAGTTCTTTATTGATCACAAACAAAAGGATTGGCTGGAATAGTTGGCATCAGCAAAGTTTACAATAAATAACAAAGTATATTCAACAACTAAGATGTCACCATTTATGGTGAATTATGGTAGAGAATTGAGGATAGAAGTGGACATTAGAAAGAAAGAAAAGGTTGAGAAGGCAACAGAATTTGCAGAAAGGATGAAAAAGATACAAGAGAAAGCAGAAGTGGCATTAAAAAAGACATAGGAAGAAATGAAATAACAAGCAGATAAAGAAAGGAAAGAAGGAGAGAAATAGAAGATAGGAGACAAAGTGATATTGAGTATGAAAGATTTAGTATTCAAGGAGAGACTGGCAAAAAAATTAGTAGATTGATATGTGGATCTATATATTATTGAAGAAGTGGTGTCTACTAATGCAGTCAAATTATGACTGCCAATATCAATGAGAATCTATCTGGTAGTAAACATTAGTCAAGTAGTACAATATAGAGAACAAGTAGAAGGACAAAAGGTAGAAGAAGCAAAACTAGTGAAAGTAGATAGAGTAAAAGAATGGGAAGTTGAGAAGATATAGAACAAGAGGAAAATACAGGAAGTAGTAAAGTATCTAGTATAATAGAAAGAGTTTACAGTAGAGCATAACACATGGAAAAAGGAGAAGAATTTAGGAAATGCAAAAGAAGTTGTAGCCAAGTTTGAAGAATGAATAAATGTGGAAGTAATACAATAAGAAAAGTTAGATATAGCAGAAGAAAGAGACTTTAGGAAAGGGGAGTTACCAGGAAAATATATAACAAAGATGTTATATAGATGGAATGATAGAAAATTTGAAGAGGAATACTTGAGGAAGTTGGAGAGAAACTGGCAAAAATAGAAGTCAGTTTCTCTGGAGAAGAAACCTTGAAGGAGGGGTAATGTCAGAGTTCAAGATGGTAGACTCTAACTATTTTCTTTTCTTTTCTTATTTTTTATTTTATTTTCTTTTATTTTTTATTTTTGGAAACTTAGAGTTAAGATTAAAGTAATATCACTGACACACTGTCACACATCAGTCACAAAATCATGTGTTACATGAAAGAGTGTAGAAAGTTTTGAAAGGATGATGTTATATGTTGTAGCAACTACTAAACACAAAGTCTAATAGTAACACTACAAGTAAATCTCTCAGTAGGAATATCTAGTGGGAACACAAGTTGTGAATACACAAAAGAACTCAACAGGGAGCCACAACAGTATTCTACTAACTATTTATATAAAGTTCTTCTAGTCTATGCTATGACTTCTTTATGCCTACCCTAATATCCATGCCCTATCCTTATGTCTATCACTTATCTTCCATGTGTCTTTCACAAGGCCACCATGCCATGTCTATGTGCCCTGACATCATACTCTTTAATCTCTGTCACTATGCATATACTATGTATACACTATAAGGAATCCATATCCCTTGATATCATCCTAACCCTAGACTCTCTCTAAACTCTTCTAGCCCTATGACATCATGTTATGTGACTGGGAAGTCACATGCCCTCTCTTCTCTTGTTGTAGACTAATAATATAACTACTACTATATCTTATCTCTGTCCTAATCCTAACTCTAAAGTCTGTTCACACTTTCGTTTTATAACATTATACAGCATGTTTAATATATATTGATCTTAAGGCAAATACATGGCTGTTTAGGATAGACTAGAAGTAGTTAGCATGGACCATGAAGTTTTAGTATATAAGGTAGACAATCCTGTACAGAGTTCTCTATCAAGTTCTCTTGTATTTTACCCTAATACAAGATTTCTCTTCATTGATTCACTCTAAGGTCTTTGAATTGTAACAATATTAGCAGAAGGTTTAGTAAGATTGTTCAGAGATAATGTATAGAAAATACATGGTCTACTAGAGAGTATAATATTAGACAAAGGTCCAAAGTTTACAGCTAAGTTGACAAAGAAGTTGAATAAGATGTTGGAAATAAAGACAAGGTTATCAATGGCATTTCACCCACAAATGAATGGACAAACAGAACAGATGAACCAAAAGTTAAAACAATACTTGAGGTTTTTTACAGAGTATAAATAGAAAGATTGGCTAAAGTGGTTGGTAATAGCAGAGTTTGTGATAAACAACAAGGTTCATGCAGCAACAAAGATTTTGTCTTTTATAACAAATTATAGAAGGGAGTTAGAAATAGGAACAGATATCAGAAGAAAAGGAAAAGTAGAAAAGACAACAGAGTTTGCAAAAAGGATGAAGAAGGTATAAGAAAAAGTAGAAGTAGTATTAAGGAAGACATAGAAAGATATGAAGTAACAAGCAGATAGAAAACAAAGAAAGGTAGAAGATTGGAAGAAGGGAGAGAAATTAATATTAAGTACAAAAGATTTAATGTTTAAGGAAAGACTAGTGAAGAAGTTAATAGAAAGATATATAAGATCATATAAGATTGAAGAAGTAGTATCAAAGAATATGGTAAACTACTGGACTCCATGAGAATTTATCTAGTAGTAAACATTAGTCAAGTGGTACAGTATAGAGAACAAGTAAAGGGACAGAAGGTAGAGAAAATGAAACTAGTAAAAGTAAATAGGGTTAAAGGATAGGAGGTAGAGAAAATTCTAAATAAACAAAAAGTAAGAGAAGTAATAAAGTATTTGGTATGATGGAAGGAGTTCACAGCAGAAAATAACATATAAGAAAGAGAGAAAAATCTAGAAAATACAAAAGAATCAGAAGATAAATTTAAAAAAAGAATGAAAAGAGAAGTTTATCAAACATGTGAAGTCTGAATACTAGTTTTTTTATTTAATTCCCTTTTCTTTTTCTTTATTTAGATCTAGGGTTAGGGTTAGAGTAACATCATGATCACACTGTCACACATCAGTCACATCAGATGACATAGTACAGTAACAGTCACAAGTTATGAGATCACAGAAAAAAATATAGAAGATTCTGAAAAGATGATATTATATAATGTGTGCAATACATATTGATCTTAAGGTGAACACATGGTCATTTAGGATAGGCTAGAGAAGTAGTAGCACAGACCATGACAGTTTAGTGTATAAGGTAGACAATCTTGTATAAAGTTCTCTTGTGTTAACCCTAATACAAGATTCTTCTTATTAACTAACTCTAAGGTC
>Ga0157364_1006051_pt1 | contig 12380 bp, 15 predicted proteins | sample AttsexASBM2_FD_111476 | JGI IMG/M metagenome (GOLD analysis project Ga0157364, IMG submission 111476) | Fungus gardens microbial communities from leaf cutter ant in Ribeirão Preto, State of São Paulo, Brazil - Atta sexdens ASBM2 | ecosystem: Host-associated > Fungi > Mycelium > Unclassified ...
TCATGTGACTGTGATGTCATGTGCCTCTTCATCGTCACTAAAAGAAAAAGAAAAAGAAATTCAAAAGAAAAGAAATATAAAATCAAGAAAAATAGATAAAAGAAAAAGAAAAATGTTAGTGTCTGAAGCATTCCATAACACTCTATGCTATTGGTCCCCTTGTAACCAGTACACACAAGAGAATGACAAGTGTTCATAAAACCTTATCTAGAGTAGAATGGTCTCTACAGACTAAAATTGTTTACATTTCTCTTAAAGCAGTAGTTAGTAGCTTAAGTAGTCAGTAGATAGTGTGGGGTAGAGCAAGAAGAGAAGTTACTAGCACTTACCAAGGTTACTTCAAGTTCTGAGTACAAGTCTGAGAGTAAGGCCAGTATTATGGAACGATTTGGACAATGTTAATTTTTATTTTATTTTATTTAATTTCTCTGATTTTATATTAATTTTGTTTTCTTTTGGATGATGAAGGGGTACGTAACATTGCAGTCACATGACATGTCACATGATGTGATGTAATAGGTCTAGAACATGATAGAAGGATCTGAAAGATAACGTTAGAGCACATAAATGCAATATAGTGGCCTTGAGTAAGACATGAGGCAGATATAAGGATAAAGCATGGACATGAGGGCAGGTTTAATTATTAGTAGCATGGACCAGGTGTAGTTTGTATTACTTGTTCATGTTATTATTGGACTTTGTGTCTAGTGGTTGCCACAACAGCTAGCATAAGCTCCTCTATACTACTACTTTACACATTATTACCACCAACACTACCATCACTGATTGACTTTCTTCTATTCTATAATAATAATATTATAAGTTAGCACAACCTTTATAAACAGTAGCAGAAGCAGTTAGCAGTGATACAAATACTGATTCAGATACTGATTATAGGAGGAACAGGAGGAGTGGGGGGCAATAGAAGGGTCTAATGCAGAATCCAATGTAGAGGTTGCCAAGCCACCAGTATTAATGGAGAAGCTAGTAGAGTAAGAGGTTTTATCATGATATATAGGTTATTTTTAAAGATAAAGATGAGGAGGGCAACAGTAGAAAAGCAAATCCAATGGGTACTGTCATATGTGCAGAAAGGATTGGTGGATATATAGAAGGAGAATTTATTAGAGGATTTAAAATTAGAGAAAGGCTGAATTTGGATCAGCAGAAGAATTTTGTTAGAACTAAAGAAAAAGTTTGGAGGAGGTAATAAAGAATTAGTCAAAGTAGCAGAACTCAGAAGAATAGAGCAGGGAGAAAAAACCATAGAAGAATTTGTGCAGAAGTTCTGAAGAGTAGCTAGGGGCAGTGGATATAAAGAAAAGGCTTTAGTAGAAGAATTTAAAAAAGAGATGAATAGAACAATAAGGAGAAAACTAATGGAGGCAGAAAGGCCTTTCACAAGTATTGGATAGTGGTATGAACATGCCACTAATTTAGATTGTCATTGGAGAGAAAGCCAATAGGAAGAAGAAAGATTGTGAGAAAGAAGAGAGTCAGGGAATCAAAAGCAAAGACAACAGATAGAGATAGGAAAAATGCAGGGAAGGTTTAGACCATGAATGCATCTACTACAAATATGGCCCAGAAAGCAAAAAGTGCAGTAGGCACCAGTAGGACTTACCCCAATAGAAGAGATGGAAAGAACAAATACAGTGATGGTCAGGAACCTTTTGTAAGAATAAGAAGGAAGAGAAGAAGAAATAAGGAGAGACTTATATATAATAGATGTGAATAGAGGGAGGAACTGCTATAGCTGTGGAGGGTTTGGCCATATCACAAGGAATTGTAGAAATCAAGAAATAGTAGGCCAAGGGAGGAGAATAGAGTATAGAGATAATAACAATTTGAACAATTTAAAAGAGAAGGAGAATCTAGTAGTCCTTGACTAGATTCTTACAACAGATTCAATGTACTAGGTAGTAGAGTAATGCAAGCTGGTATTCTAAATCAAGAAAAACCTAAGAAGAATAGAAGAATAATTTTAAGAGAAGAAAAAGTAAAGAAGGAAAAAAAGAACAAAGATGGAATATGTAAGAAAGATAAAGGGAGAATCACTAAGAAAAATACTGGTAAGAATTGGTTTGGAAAGGATAGACATGCAGGAAGGAATTACAGTGGAAGGATTGTTGGATAATGGTGTGATAGGATTAGTGATAAGTTTGGAATTCGTAAGGAGGCAGAGATTTAAATTGAAGAAAATTGAAAGGCCTGTTTATGTAAGAAATATGAATAGAACACTCAACAAGAAGGGGCCAATAGAAAATACTGTAGAAGTAAATATTTATTATCAAGATTATAAGGAGAAGACTGAGATTGATGTGATCAGAGGACAGAAGTAGAGTGTAATTTTGGGGATACCATGGTTAGCTCACCACAATCCTGAAATTGACTGGGAAACAGAGGAATTAAAGATGACAAGATGTCTAGAAAAATGTGAGAAGTAGTGGAGGTCAAAACAAGGAAAACTAGAATTAATAAAGTAAAAGGAGAAAGAAAAGAAACAGGAAGAGAGAGAGAAGAGAAAAGAAAAAGAAAAAGCATGAAAAAAGAAGAAAGAAAGCAGAATGATGGATGATGGATGTAAAGAAAATAGCAGAGAAATGGGAAATTTGGAATGAAGAAAAGGCAGTAAGATCTGAGAAGAAGATGAAGAAATTAGTGCCAGAATGGTTCTATAGGTATATTAAGATGTTTGGGAAAAACAGAGTGAGAGGATGCTGATGAGAAAAGTATGGGACTATACAATAGACCTAAAGAAGAGATTCATACTAAGAAAAGAGAAAGTTTATCCCTTGTCTAGAGAAGAGAGAAAAAGAGTAAGAGAATTCATTGATTTCTCAATGAGGAAGAAGTATATTTAGCTATCAAAATCACCACAGACTGCACTAGTATTCTTTGTAAAGAAAAATAATGGAAAAAAGAGAATGGTACAAGATTATCAATATCTCAATAAGTGGACAGTGAAGAATAATTACCCATTACTACTTATTTCAGATATAATTAAGAACATTGGGACCAAGAAAGTATTCATAAAGATGGATCTGAGGTGGAGTTATAATAATGTGAGAATAAAGAAGGAAGACAAGTGGAAAGCAGCCTTTACAGTGCCAGAAGGGTTGTTTGAGCCAACAGTCATGTTTTTTCAGATTGACAAATTCACTGGTCATATTTCAGGCCATAATGAACAAGTTGATGAGAGACTTGATTAATATGAAGAAGATGGGGAGTTGTTGTGGCAACCACTAGTCAAAAGACCAATAGTAATACAAGTAATAAATCTCAAGGTGGATATCAAGTGGGAATCACAAGAGAACTCAATAAGGAGTTCCTGCTGTATTCCTATACTATTTATAAAAAGTCCTCATGGTCTGTGCTAACAATAAATAGCCCTACCCTAATGTTCATATGTAGTCCATGCTTCCACTATATGTTAACCTCATGTCTTCCACAAGGACACTATGGTATATACATATGCCCTGATGCCATCCTTCTAATCCTTTCTCCTAGAGTCTAGGCCTATGACCTCACATCATGTGACATGTCATGTGACTGCAGTCATGTGCCTCTTCTTTGTCAAAAGAAAATCAAAAGAAAAAGAAAAGAAAAATCAAAAGAAAAGAAATATTAAATCAAGAAAAATAGATAAAAGAAAAGAAAGATGTTAGTGTCCAAGCACACCATAACAGAAGTTTTATAGAGGAGAACAACTTGTATGTGAAGCTGGAAAAATGTAGATGGAAAGTAAAGAAGTAAATTTCTTGAGGGTAGTAATTGGACTAAAGTGAATAAAGATGAAGAGGGAAAAAGTGAAGACAGTATTGGATTGGCCAATTCCCAAGATGGTTAAAGATGTACAAAAGTTCTTAGCTGGCAAATTATTATAGAAGATTTTTAGAAGAGTTTGTAAAGATAACAAGACTATTATATGAGTTGACAAGAAAGAAACAGAAGTGGGAATGGGGAAATAAACAGAAAAAGTCATTCAAGGCATTAAAGAAAAAGTTCACAATGGAACCAATATTAGTAGTATTAGACTTGAATAGGAAGATGAGAATGGAGGTAGATATGTTGGATTATGCAACAAGAGAAGTGTTATCAATGTGTGGTGATGGAAAGTGGAGGCTGGTAGCATACCTCTCAAAATCTCTTAATGAAATGGCAAGGAATCATAAAATACATGATAAAGAGATGTTGGTGGTGATTAGAGGTTTAGAAAACTGGAGATATTTGTTGGAAGACACTAGAGAAAAGTTTGAGGTCTGGACAGACTACAAGAATCTAGAATATTTCATAAAAGCATAGAAATTAAACCAAAGACAAGATAGATGGACATTATACCTGTTGAAGTTTGATTTTACCTTAAAACATGTGCCAAGAATAAAAATGAGGAAGGCAAATAGATTGAGTAGGAGACCAGATTAGAAGATTGGGACAGAGAATGATAATGAAAATCAAGAGTTGATAAAAGAAGAATAGATATGAGGAATGATAGAAGTAGTCATAGAAGGACTGGAAGAAGTAATGAAAGAAGAAATAAAAAAGGCTAGAGGAAAGGATAAGGAAGTAGTAAAAGTAGTGGAGGAAATGAAGAAGACAGGAGTATGTAATTTGAGAGGAGATGAATGGGAAATTGAAGGAGACTTGGTGTTAAAGGAAGGGAAGACTTATATGCCAAAAGATGAGGAGTTAAGAATAGAAATAATCCAGTTGTATCATAATATACTGGTAGCATGACATGAAGGAAGATGGAAGACAATGGAGTTGATTACAATAAATTGCTGATAGCTGGGAGTAACAAGAGATGTGGGGAGATATATAGAAGGGTGTGATTTATATCAGAGAATGGAAAATTGAATAGAGGCACCAGCAGGGAAGTTGATAACAAACAAAATACTAGAGAAGCTATGGATGTATTTAATGGTAGACTTCATCACTAAGTTGCTAATGGTAGCAGAGAATGATACAATACTGGTAGTATATGATAGGTTGTCAAAAATGATACATTTTGTGGCCACAATAGAAGGGATAGTTTAGCAAGGTTGTTTAGGGATAATGTGTAGAAGCTACATGAATTACTGGAAAGTGTGATAAGTGATAGAGGTCCACAGTTTGCAGCAGAACTAATAAAGGAATTGAACAAGATGTTGGGAATAGAGACAAGATTGTCAACAGTGTTCCACCTACAAACAGATGGGCAGATGGAATGGATGAACCAAGAGTTGGAACAGTACTTGAGGTTCTTTACAGAGCATATATAGAGAGATTGGCCAAAGTAGTTAACCACAGCAGAGTTTACAGTGAATAAAAAATTTTATTCAGCAATAAAAGTTTCATCTTTTATGGCAAATTACAGAAGTGTTATAGAATGCTTTGGATACTGACAATTTTTCCTTTCTTTTATTCAATTTTCCTGATTTTATATTAATTTTGTATTCTTTTTCCTTTTTGATTTTCTTTTGGATGATGAAGAGGTACATGACATTTCAGTCACATGATGTGACGTCATAGGCCTAGAACATGGTAGAAAAATCTGGAAGATGACATCAGGGCACATGGTGTACACATGGTGGTCTTAAGTAAAACATGAAGTGGACATGAGAAGGAAGCATGGACATAAGAGCAGGTTTAATTATTAGTAGCATGGACCAGGTGTAACTTATATAAATAGAGTAGCAATATAGTGAGGACTGCTTGTCAAGTTCTCTTGTGATCTCCACTTGATATCCTACTGAGAGATTTGCTGCCTTGTGTGATTATTGGTCTTTGTGACTAGTGGTTGCCACAACAAGAAGGGAGTTAAGGATAGAAGCAAACATTAGAAGAAAAGAAAAGGTGGAAAAAGCAACTGAATTTGTAAAGAGAATGAAGAAGGTACAAGAGGAAGTAGGAGCAGCATTAAAGAGAGTGTAAGAAGAAATGAAACAACAAGTGGATAGGAAAAGAAGAGAAGTGGAGAATTGAAAGAAAGGTAACAAAGTGATGTTAAGCACAAGAGATTTGGTGTTTAAAGAAAGACTGGTGAAGAAGTTGACAGAGAGACATGTAGAGCCTTACAAGATAGAGAAAGTAATATTGAAGAATATGGTGAAGCTGAAACTACAAGCCTCTATAAGAATTTATCCAGTGGTAAATGTTAGTAGAATTGAATAATATAGAGAACCAGTAAAGAGGCAGAAGATAGAGAAGCCAAAATTAGTAGAAGTAGATGGAGTTGAAGAATAAGAAGTGAAAAAAATTTAAATAAATGAAAAGTGAGAGGAGTGACAAAGTATTTGGTATGCTGGAAGTGGTTTATGGCAAAAAATAACATATGGGAAAGGGAAGAAGATTTAGAAGATATGAAAAAGTTGATAGATGAATTTGAGAAAAGAATAGAAGTAGAAGTTAGACAACAGGAGGGGATAGAAAAAATGTGAAAAGTAAAGTTAAATTCAAATGTGGAAGGATTTAGGAGAAATGAATTACTGTGGAAGTATACAGTGAAAATTTTATTTGGGTGAGATAATAGAAGTTTAAGAATAAGTATTGGAATAAAATAGAAAGGAATTGGGTGAGATGGAAAAGAAAGGGGAGTCAAGTTTCTCTGGAGGAGAAACCTTAAAAAGAGAATAATGTCAGAATTACAAACAGTAGACTCTATTTATTCTCATTTCTATTTTTTATTTCCATTTTCTTTTCTTTTTCTTTTATTTAGGGTTAGGGCTTAACATAACAAGTCACATGTCACTGTCACAAATTATCACATGAAGTGGTCACAGTCATGGTTACACAATTATATATTATAGAAGAACATAGAAGATTCTAGGACAATAATGTTATACTACATGTTAACAGCATGTAATATGCATGATTTTTAGGGTAGGTTGGATTTTGTGTAGCATGAACTATTATTCTAGCATATATAAGTAGGATATATTATATATAGGAACTCCATCAAGTTCTCTTGTGATTACCCAATCCAAAATTGTTTTTTTGACTTAACTCTTAGTCTTAAGTTCTTAAAAAGTTCTGATTTCTGTAAAAGAAAATACTCCTAAAAGCACCCAAAGACCCTAAGCTTGTTAGGGTATGCTTGGACCCTTATATTTTATTTTTATTTTATTTTTATCTATTTTCTTTAATTTTCTATTTCTTGGATAACAAAGAGATATGTTACATGACATGATGTTCTAGGCCTAAAATATTGTAGAAGAAACTAGAAAAAATGACATCAAGATGTTAAGGGTAATTTATACTTACTAGGATTATCCACAAGTAGTATGGAAAATAGAACAAATGATATGTTAGGTTAGAAGTAATACTATATAAATAGGATGATCTTAGCTTTAACAGAAGATGTTGCATCTAGTCTAAGCTTGTCACATGGTTGTATTTCAGAAGAGAGAGCTTGGATATACTTAGAGCAAGTATGATATAATCTAAGTCAATTATCAAACTAGAGAACTATATATAATGGCTATTATTCTTAAGTATAGGAAGTATTTTCTAATAATACTGCTATTGTATATACTCTGAGTTGTTGGATACTATGAGGTTATTATCTGGAACTCTATGGGATTGATGAGGAATGAAGGGTTTGGTTCTTGGATTGATGGGTGATTGGAATAGAGTATATAGGGATAATATGTGAAAGTTACATAGGTTGCCTAAGAGTGTAATTTCAGACATGTTGTGGCAACCACTTATCACAAAGACAAATGATCACACAAACGGTAAATCTCTTAGTTGGATATCAAGTGGGGAATTCACAAGAGAACTCGACAAGGAGTCTCTGCTACATTAGCATCCTATATATACTAAATACATCTGGTCCGTGCTACAACCTCATGTCCGCCTCATTTCCTACTCAAGGCCACCATGTTGCATATATGTGCCCTGACGTCATCTTCTAGATCTTTCTACTATGTTCTAGGCTTATGACGTCACATCATGTGACCTGTCATGTGACTGCAATGTCACGTACCTCTTCATCATCTCTAAAAAGAAAAGAAAAGAAAAACAAAATTCCTATAAAGTCAGAAAATAAAAGAAAATAAAATAAAAATTGTTCATGTCCAGAGCGTCTCATAACAAGACAGAGATTTACAGTTTGCTACAAAGTTGATAAAGGAGTTGAATAAGATGTTGGGTATAGAAACAAAGCTATCAACATTTTTTCATTCATAGACAGATGGATAAATAGAGAGGACAAATCAGGAGCTGGAACAATACTTAAGGATATACATCAATCACAGACAAAACAATTGGTTAGAATGATTGGCAACTGCAGAGTTCATTTTTAACAACAAAATACATACAGCAACAAAAATATTACTAATTAAAGTAAACTATAAACAAGAGTTAAGAATGGGCTTTGAGATAGAAAGAAAAGAAAAGCATGTGAAAACAGAGAAGTTTGTGGAGAAAATGAAGGAGAAAGCAAAATTAATGTTGAAAAAATCACAGGAAGAAATGAGAAAATACATAGATAGGAATAAGAAGGAGATAGTAAAGTGTAAAGTAGGAGACAGAGTATCATTAAGTATAAAGAACTTAGTGTGGTAAATAAGAAATAGAGAGATGAAGAAGTTGATGGAGAAATTTGTGGAATCATATAAAATTAAACAAATTATAGAGAAAAGAAGTATAAAGTGAAGAAGATATTAAATAGGAGAAATATAAAGGGAAAACCAAAGTATTTGGTCAGATGGAAGAAATATACAGTGAAAGAAGATACTTGGGAGAGATTGAAAAGTTCAGGAAATGTAATGGAATTAGTAAAGGAATTTGAGAAGAAAATTAGAAGGGAGAAGATAAGGAGAGTAAGAATGAGAAAGCAAAAACTGTTAAATATAGAGGTAGAGATGTTTAAAAAAAATGAGTTACCAGAGAAGTATATAGCAAAAATATTGTTTGAATGAGATAATGGGAGATTTGAAGACAAATATTTGAAAAAGTTAGAAAGAAGTTAAACAAGATGGAAAAAGAAAGAGGAGCAAGTTCCTCCAGAGGTAAAACCTTAAGGGAAGTACTGTTATGGTACATTTGGACCCTTATATTTTATTTCAACTTTCTTTGCTTTTTATCTATTTTCTTTGATTTGATAGAAAGAACTAAAAGGAATGATATCAAGATGTATATTTATGACTTGTTCACCTCATGACTAATGTATAGACATTAGAATAGGACTATTTATCATTAGCATAGACTATATACTATTAGTATAAATAGAATAGCAATATATTGGGGACTCTTTGTCAAGTTCTCTTGTGATCTTCATAAGACTCTTGTAATATCAGACTACTTAGTATGTTATTGACCATCTTAGTTAGTAGTTGCCACAACAAAGCTTCTATACTTAGACTATCCAACTTGATTTATAGATCAGTTAAATTACTCTTCTAATTGGAAAATAGAAATATTGCTTATGATACTAAGCTATGGAATAGTGACTATCATGTGTTATTACTGTCTAGTACTGCCCTATTTGAGAATAATCTATTGATCAATTTCCTACTATTTTGGAAGTTGAATCTTATATCTAGAATCTTTCTTAGGCAATTTCTAAAGCTAGGTAGGACTACTTTAAAGTCTTACCTCAACCTGATACTCCCACTCTTGTAAAAGCTATAAGAATTATCTATGGTCTTAATTCTGTTCCAATATTCTCTCTTGATATTGAGATGGCTGTTAATATACCAGAAACTGAAGAAGTTGTTTTTACTCTAGTTTCTAACAAAAAGTGCAAGAGAAAGGATAAAGCCTCTTCTCTTTCTTTTATGTCTTCCTCTAACTCTAGGACCAAAACATTGCTTATAACAATCTCTAAGATGGTATCTCCTCCTATTTCCTTGGCCTCCAAACCTAAGCCAAGGCCAAATCATTTGCTCAGACTGTAAAAGCTAATATTACTCAGTAAGCTCTAAGATTTGCTTCTACCTCATCTCATGAGAACTTTTTGTGCTTGTTATAGCTTAAGAAGGCATTTTCTAATCTCCTTCAAGCTATAATCAATTCTATACACTAGGCCAGCTTAGGCAGTGCAGGTGCTTTTTAAGAAAGTACCAATTATCCCAATGCCTCAAGAATACTCAAAATGATGATTCATAGGCCTACCAGACAACAGGTCCTAATTTCACTTGATTCTCCTACTACAGAGATTATTATAGCCAATGTTACTTTGGAGTTGAGTTCTGTAACAAAGGCTTGGTTGAAGCTCACTCTAAACTTAGAGTAGAGTCTGTTCACAAGGTATAAGATGGTATATCTATATCTACTAACTCTGTTGCTTTAGTAGTAGAGCTGGAAATAATTAAGTAGTGGCTGAAGAAAACCACTGGTATTAGTGAGACTACTGAGATAGAGCCTCACTTGCCTCAGTCTAAATCTTTTCTGAAGATTTTAAATATTCCCTACTGAAACTCTAACACTTCTTTGCCTATTACTTCTGTCTAGATAGCATTAGCTCTTTCTAGCTCTTCTTTTTTTGAGAGTGTTATATTAGCATCTCTGTCTTGTATTATGAAGGCATTTCTCAGCTCTGATATATCAGTAATCTAAATTGATATCTAGGACTCCTAGAGGGGTTTTAAGGGTAGAACTCTTATTAATCATTCATTTAACCTTAGGCAACATACTGCTACAATCCAAGAGACTGCTATACATTGTGGGATTGCTCAGTTTTGCAATTGCTAGCTCTGGGAACATCTAACACATGCTTGTTGTGCTCAAAGCACAAAATGTTTAAAATGTAGTAATTCACATAAGATGGAGAACCACAAACTCTTAGCTTTGTATTTCAAGGCCAATCCCAAGTCTAACTCTCTTAGAGAGGCCACTGTAGCTGGTGTATTGTTCTCACACTTTCAAGTATTTGAACTACAAAGAGGACCATATTACTAATAACAACAAGTGTTCATTTTAGTATCATTGTTTGTTAAAGCAATGATATGCTAATAAGACTGCTAAGGTATGCTCTAGATAAGCTAACCACAGTACTATAACTGGCTCCAGTAGAGATGGTCAATGAGTATGTCTTGTACAACTAATATATTTTGTATTTGATATCTTATTCACCTAAAAACCTCACTGGGATTTTATCTGAATTACACTATCTACTACAATCTCTGAAGAAGATAAAGTTCCTAGTACTCCTATTTATTTAAATTGGACCCAGGTGGTCTGATTTCTATGTAACTCTTAAACAAATGTCTAATGTTATGTATTTCATTCACTATAGACTGTCTAGACTTGGTTTAGCTCTTAGAAGAGATATAGTTGACCACAGAGACATTCAGCTTCTATTCTCTATCAACAAAGGAAAATGTCTACTCTAAAAGCCTTCATACTGCTGTAGACTTCTTTTCTAATAAAGCTCTGAATATCCCCAACTTGTTATATATAGGAGAAAACTTCAATGTCAGGAATGCTAAATAGAATCTGTTCATCTCTTTATATTCTGCAGCTAGCCAGACTTTGAGGGACTTAGCAGACTCTTACAGTCTTGTATGCTCTATTTCAGTACTTTCTGTTCATACTCATTATTTAAATATTTAAGACTATGCTAAAAAAGTAATTAACCTTATTTTCTTAGGTATAAGTTGTACTCAAGTATCTTTCTGATCTCATATGACCTTTAGGCCATGCTCCTCTCATATTTGATCTTTCTATCACTTCAAAAAACATCTATATATACAGAATAGTCTTAAATATAAAGAGAAAAAAGCCTTTTTACTCTCTATAAGTGAAGAGCTCTCTCAACTTAACTTTTATACTCTGGACTCTGTTGCTAGTCTTGACCTACTCTCTGGGACAATCTCAGATCTCTTTCCTAACTGCTGGGCTACTTATACTAAGTAAATTATAGTCACTACTTGGTTTAAAGAATAGTGGAACAATGAGTACAAAACTGTACTGTGTCAGACATAGTTCACACTGGGAGTGAAAGTCTGCAAGATAGACTTGGAGATGTGCAGACTTGTGGAATGATCTTGGCTTCAGCTTATGTGCTGTGCCATCTGTCTGCCACATGGTCGCAACTTCAGATAACAGGAAGAGGTCTGAGATGGGAGTAAATACTAATTGATATGTCATCATTGAACACCAGGGATCAAGTTCAATAAGAGTTTATCTTTGTTGATTATCAGACTAGTGAATTACAGTGTAACTACTAGTCTTATATATGAGTTCCTACTATAGGAAATGCTTGGAGTTTTAGTGATATAGCCTTTATTACCCTGTATCACAAACTTCATTCAGCTTGTATCTCCACAACCAGTGGACAGATTTTCACAAACCAAGTTGTGCTAGAAAGCCCCAAATGAGGGCTATCTGCACATATGTGGGAGGTACAAGAGCAACAACAAATGACTGAGATATCAGGCTATCAGTAGCTGTAA
>Ga0157364_1006052_pt1 | contig 12379 bp, 4 predicted proteins | sample AttsexASBM2_FD_111476 | JGI IMG/M metagenome (GOLD analysis project Ga0157364, IMG submission 111476) | Fungus gardens microbial communities from leaf cutter ant in Ribeirão Preto, State of São Paulo, Brazil - Atta sexdens ASBM2 | ecosystem: Host-associated > Fungi > Mycelium > Unclassified ...
CTTTCTTTCTAAAAGTGAATCAGTGTATTATTACTCATATCAGTACTTATAATTGATGTAATCATCAACGAATATTTGCTGTTTTTCAGTAATAATATACTGATTCATTTTTTAAAAGTTATGATTTTCTGCAGATTCAATCTGTAGAAACCATAACTTTTAAAAATGAATCAGTGTGTATGTGTGTGTGTGTGTGTGTGTGCATGCGTGCGTGCGTGCGTGTGTTGAAAAATTATTGAAAAATAGTAAATATTCGCTGATGATCACAGTTAAGTGTAGTGCTGAAGTCAGTAATAAATCACTGATTTACTTTTAGAGAGTTTGCTTTAAAACGAGACAGAAAGTTTTAGAGTCAAAATAAATAGTAAATTGGTGCAATCAGGTTTTATAGATTTTCTATTATAAGCCATTAATTAAGTTTTAAGCCGTGAAAAATGACAATAGTCGAATGTGAAGAGAATAGTTAACTATGATTGATCAATTTCTTACAGCTTTTTTGAGGCTTAAAGCTCAAATTTTACGTCTTAAAATCTCATTGTAGGCGCCACTTTATAAGCGTTCTACAATAAGTCGTTACTTAAGCTTCAAATCGTAAGCTGTAAGAAATTAATTAATCATAATCGATTATTCTTTTCATATTTGACTGTGATTGGTTGATTTTTATGGCTTGGAATTTAAAGATAATAGCTTATTATAGAAAACCTCTAAGGCGTTATTCAAGAATCGGTGCTCCTGTCTTAATAGCAAGCGATTTCTGGCAAAGTAGTAATCTTTGGCAGGAAGACCACATCTCGTAACCTTTTTTTATTCTTTTAGAGAGAAGATAAAAATTTTGTCAATTTTGACAGAATACTGCGATCTTCAGTAAGAGGGATGTCCGATTTCCAGAAGAATTAGTCCAAAGGTGGCAACCTACAATCCTTCTACTTTGTTTTCATCTAGCATGCATTTATGGCCACAATTTGCATAATCAAAATTAAATGCAGAAAACATACATGTACAGGAGCAAAATTTCAAGTTTTGTGTTGAATTATCGATAGATACGAAATTAATTCTCATTTTATTAGATCCTTAGAACTGCGAATCCGTAAATCGTAACTTCTATGATTTTTTATAATTCTTTCACAATCGCAAGGAGAGATTTACGCTCGAATATTTATTATATTTATAATTATATAAATTTGGAAGCAGAAATTGATATTCATAATTCAAACATAAAACGAAATCATATATTTAACATAATCAATCTAACATATTTTGCTGTTATTATATTCAAAATTATAGATATTTAATATAATTTATACATGTATAATATGCATAAGTAAATATATATGTATTATAAATGAAAAATGCATGTAGATACGCGTGCAAGGCGGTTGGTAAAAATGCTTTCCCATTTAGGTTGAAAAATAACATGAGGCAGATATGCGCTTTCCGCTTCTTCTAGCGATTTTAAACAATTTTTTTATGTAAAAAAAACTAGTTTGCGATTTTTTCCATGTTTCATTAAAAAAAAAACAAAACGCGTTACTTTTCTATGCAAATAATAGTTATTTGATTTTTTACTAAATATAGAATAGAGTTGCGTTCATAAAGGTGTCGAAATAACGGTGACATTTTGTAAATAAGTTTAGAAGCTTGTAAAACCATTTATTAAGATATATTAAAGATAAATTAATATACTAGAAACATATTAATTTGTCTTTAATATAATATATTTTTTTAAAATATATCGAAGATATATTAAGAAATATTATATTAGAAGACAACTTTTCAAGAATTGGAAAAAGAATGGAAAAAGGAAAATGAGATACAAAATAAAATCATATAGTATTATATTTTATATTCTCAGATTATATTATAATCACGTAGTAAAGAAGCGGCGGTATTAACAATACAATACGGCTACCTTCTAGCAGACAGTCGCATCGTCCAAGTTCGCATTTACATTTCGGACGCATATAATTGGTTTACCGTGGTTCTTTGTGATTTTGCTGTTTTATTGATAACATAGAAAATACAAAGTTACAAACGTGTAGCTGCCCGTTCGCAGCGTTAGAATGAGATTGGTTGCGTTCAGCAGAAAAAATCTGATCAATGAATGTTCAATGATTCTTTGATTTTGAACATGATTGATTCTTGCTTTTAGTTCTTTGTTGGATCTAAGGGTAGAAACCAATCACATTAAAGAATGATTGAGTTTCACTGAATTGAATTCATTGAGTCTCAGTTTTCTCTGTTGAACACAGCTATTACCTTCATGTTATCACTTACAGAAGTGAATAGAAGCCAGTCGGGCCAGTCCTCTCTTTCTCTCTTTCTCTCTCTCTCTCTCTCTCTCTCTCTCTCTCTCTGTCTCTCTCTCTCTCTGTCTCTCTCTCTCTCTCTCTCTCTGTCTATTGATTAAATATTAAATTAACGAACGTGGGGTACATCAATGTTCGATTAAATACAATAGAGATATTCTGTAATCGTGTAACATACAAAATGTGGCTACATTAACGATCTGTTTCGATTCTGCGCGACCGCTCGTACGCGTGTTTTTGCGTGCTTTGGTATTTCCTACTCGTCGCGTATCACTATCGTGTGAATTTCCGATAAAGCTATTATAATAAGCACATTATAATTGAAGTATCATTATATAATTACATTTCGCATAGTCTAATTGAAGAAGTGGAAATTAGGGGACACTGGGAGGGATTCAGGCTCGACAAATTCGGTCGTTCGCATGCATGATCCAACGAACTGAGAGAGTTCCCTCATGCAGAACGGAAACAGGATCTCAGACTAGGCTCGTGTCCGAGGTCTTCTTCTCAACGTAAACTGATAAATGATACCCGAGGTATCCCTTATCGCATAAAGTTACCATTAACTTAAGAAACGTTATCGCACCCTCTCTCAGATCTACATATATAATTTTGGCGGATCGCCATTTCCCTCGGCAAGTTTCTCTCACCGATGAAATTCCTGCTCAAAAGGCAGTCACTTTCTTCCTCGAAAATTACTACTAGAAGCACTTCATCTCGTCGCCGGTAATTTTTTTGTGCTATCATTAATTTATGTATATATCGTTCTTATCCTAGAGAAATCGCTTTAGTTATATAGAATGTTATCTTCTTATCTTAACGACTCGAAATCTTATAATTGTATATCAACTTATTTTCTCTCGTGACGGAGAACCGTCTGTGAATATCGAGCACTACAAAATTATATACTTCATCAATTAAACATCGAAATACTATTTTATTGTCTCCCGCGAGACAATCACCGGTACCGAAAATCGACGACCATTATCACTTCGTATCCTCGCCGATCGCGGCAAGAAAGAAAATAAAAAGAAGCGACGACGATACATACGTGTGCCTAGATAACGACTGATGACGTATACATTTTTACATAACGTACGCATACATGTACCTACATGTTGCGAGTCTCTCTAATGAAGGTATTTAAAAGAAATGAAAGAAAGTGGCACCGTCGGTTTCTCGTGCACTTCGTCATGTACTATCTCTCCATCTTCATCGCATTTCAATGCAATCATCTTCGTCCTCTTCGCTATTCGCTGCCGTCTAACTTCTGAATCGATGACTCAGATTCGCACGATAGCTCGTCATCGCGTCGAAAGTGTCCCTTTTCCGCGGACACTTGCCTTGCCACTTTATGTACTCGCCGAACTCGCAGTTGGGCATCGCGCATTCGTTGTTCTGAATGCATCTACGAGTCAAAAAGTTTCATATGATACCGTAGGAAGAGTCTGATCGATCCGAACATTCTTGTACGGAAAGAATGATTTTGCTTAAGTATGCCAAAAATTTAGATCGCACAAAGAAATATTTTGCTGCTCCAGCTGGAATCTCCATTGCTGTTTTTTGTGATAGAAAATTATGTATCATATGTAGAATTTGCACAATTCTAATAATATATGTAAGAAAATTTAGGTCTCGTCAAATATGAATCACTGCTAAATATGAATTACAATCACAGTCATCTAATTGAACGTTACAGAAAGATTTTCTTGATAAATTTGATAAATAATTTAAATATAAATTCTGTCTCTGTTATCTATATTGATCTTAGATACAAAATATATGCAATATCACAGACATTTGCTTGTTATTTATACATTTAGCTAATTTTTCGCTATAACTGCAAGACCATTTTTTTCAGTGATACAGGTCTGAAAATAATTTTGTTGGACAATCAAAATAATTATATAGAACGCTCAAGTATAATGAGCAACGCTGCAAAAAGTTTTTGACATTCTAGCAATTAGTTTGAGTGTCCTACATAGTTATTTTGATGATATCTCAACATTATTTTTATCTAGTTAAACTTTTAGATTTATACTTACTATAGCAAAACCATTCTTTCCATGTGCACATTTAAAAAAAATATCGTTCTACGAATATCAAAGTATCTTCTCATACACAAAATCAAATTCTTGCTCTTATTTGAGAAACGAGTTATTATTCAGCAATATTTTTGAAATAAAAAGAGGTCACTAGCAAATATTCATTACATGTAAATGTTTGACAATGTACAGTTGGAGCTAAATTGGATATGAAAGTTTCACAAAGCGCGGTTATGGTGAAATTTTACGGTACAGCATACAAACGGAGTTCGCATTATTTTGTCTTATAAATGCCGCGATAATTAGTATGTAGGTGCTGCAGTGTTTTAACTGTTGCACTTTTAAGCTTGTGCCCGCGTACTGAAATACTTCTGCGGCGAAGTATGTCGTGAAATTATAGTCGCAAAGAACGCGTAGGCATACTCACATTCTGTCCGCGAGGGAGAAGTATCCCTTCCCGCGTCTGGTCTTTATACAATTTTCGTTGCTCTCGAAGCAGTTACATTGACAAACGCCTTCTGTAATTCTCGGCGTGAATTGCGATGGACAACGACATCTGGAGTAAATTTTTTAACAATTACAAGAATAATTAGTTAAATGTTTAGCAATAGTTATAGGCTAATGAGAAAAAACTTTCTGAAGCATTTCTCTGTTTATAAATGCCATTACGTTAAGCTACACACAGTTAGACATTGAAGGAACAATGGTAATTCTTTGAGTTAAAATAATATTTTGTTATTTTTAAGATGTGTCAAAATGTAGATCAATGCACACTGTTAGAAATCAAAGGAGCAACCCATACAGCAGAAATATATCGCAGAAACAGCTTAAAGATATCGTAATGTCTGTGAGATATCTGTGTAACATATACGGGATATTTTTGCTGGGTGGAAATAATTATTCTTTGAGTTAAAATAATAAAGGAGGCATCCGCGCCATTCTTAGTTACTATCCGAGTTACTATCAGTGTCTTCAGATATTTTGTTATTTTTACTTCTCGTGTATGTTAAAATGTAAATCAGTCCATTTTTGGTGTTAGTTTCAAAAATAATATTTATATTAACATACGCATTTTTAGTAAATAATAAACTAAATTTAAGGTGAATTTAATACATTTTCTTGAATTAAATTATTTAACTTCATTTTTTAATTAAAAACATGAATAGGAACAAAATTGTGACCTACAGAAATGATTAAAAATGAATTGAGTATAATTTGACATTATGAATTTAACAGTGCATTTGTGTGGTTAGTTTCAATTCATGTAAGCAACGTTCATATTAATGTACGCACTTAATAAATAATAAATTAAATTTGAGTCAAATTTAATACATTTTCTTAAATTAGTTTTAGTTAAATTAACGACATATTGAATATAGGAGCAATGGCGACTTATAGAAATGATTAAAAATAACTCAAATTGGGTACATTTTGATATAAATTTAACGTGTACGAATACAATGCAAATGGATAAGTCAAAGTAATTTCAATATTTTATTTTCTATCGTTGCGGAACTTAAAAGATATGCCCTTTCGCAAACTTACGGTTTTCTTGCTGGTGATTTTTTCATGTTTTGAGGGGGCGGCGAGGATTGATGTCGGTAGACTCTCTGGTCTGCGGGTTTCTCGTTTGTCGTATCATATTCAGACCTCTCTCTGCATTCGCATTCCGTATGATTGTAGAATGATAGCTTCTCCACTACGCTGGCACCACCCACGCTTGTGGTCTGCAATAAAATCAGGAATAAACATTGTGAGAATGTTAGAATCGCATGCGCTACATTATATACGATACGTATAATTAATGTCGGTAAACGATATATTATACGCGAGAGTCGAAAAGCACGTCCGAGAAACTCGCCGGTAGGTTCTCCTATACCGTCGTTTATTCGCTAAATATTTACTTACGCCGCAGTGCGGAAAATGGTTACACGGTGGTTTCGCAATATAGCCAGGAGTAAATATCGTCATGTTAAGCCTGTAGATGATATACGTAAGCAATTTTGTAAATAATGTTACACGGTATACAGGAAACTAATCTAGCTTCATCTTTTTGTTATAACTATACACGGTATCGCGGAATTGTTGGCCTTATTTTCGCATAAAGCTCTTTAAAGGGAATATCTTTTCTCTCTTGCTTTTAGTATTCTTTTTCAGGAATTTAATATCTTTTCTCCCTCGCTTTTAGTATCCTTTTTCAAGAATTAAAAAAATATATATAAATTGGAAACTTGATACATTTATTCTTTGATATATAATTCTTTACAATTTTTTTTTTCAAACATAAAAGATTTTGTGGCAATTATTTGTAAATCTATATTAAAAATATTGACTCATTGTTTCCACAATATCTCGCGCAGTTATAATCCGATCGAAATAAGAATGAAAACTGAAAATGAGAGAATAAGCCTTAAAACGAGAATCACAGCTCCCTTAATTTAATTTGATTTTTTCTGGAATTTTTCTTTAAAAAAAAAACTGATAGTAGTTTTCGAGATTTTATATTGTTCTTTTACATTTTTACTGATAATCGGATCGATATCGATTGTAAATCGATGCTCAAGTGAACCTTTACTTGTGACATAACGGAGCATTGATGAGCATTCTCGTCATAGCGGCGACGTCGCGTCGGGTTGACGAGAGCAATGAGACTATGAGGCTGCATAACATTATGCTTAAAAACTAGACTATCGGCTCGTACACGACCGACCCGGTTCTAATTGGGTTCAATTAACCCAGCTCACTTTTGTGCTCTCTACCGTACAACAAACTGGGCATTTTACCGACTGACACGCTGCCGGCATAGAAGCTGTTCGTATCGTCGGGCCGCATTTAGCCTGCTTTTAATGGGTTCTAATTGCCCTGCATCACTGCTCGCACGTAGCGATTTCCGCTCACATCTGACGCGATCCGATCGGTCGTTGTCCCACTAATTGACGTGAAATTGATGTTCGATATAAATAGGCGCGCAACCACTCGATATGACATCGAACACCCGGCAGCAGTTTCTGTTTCGGAAAAAACAGTTTTAAAGTATCTAAAAATCTAGTTAGATACAGATCCAAAAATAATTATGTAGAATTTTGTTGATGACAATGCTGTAAAAAGTTCTGACAATCTAGTAACCAATTTGAGCTGTTAAATCTAATGTCAAAAGTTTAACCTAATTATTATTTTTTTACCAAAACGATAGTTAAATTTGACACTATATTGTGTCAATTTACACTATATTAAATAAAATAACGATATATTTAGTAGGAGCAGTGGCGACTCGTGTTAGGTTAAATTTGACACTATAGATTTAACAGTATACATAATTATTTTGATGTTCGAAACGAGATTATTTTCAAATCTGTATCTAACTGAAGTTTTAGATACTTGAACAAAACCGTAATTTTTTTAAGCAAGCGTACGCAAGTTTTATACACAATATTTATAATTTTTTAATCTCATTTAAGAATTTTTTGCCTGTCCTAAAATATTATCCATGCTTCCTGGGGAATGTCTTATAAATATATATCAGTGAATTTAATTTTCTCGTTGTGCTCCTAATGGACATCTGTTATCGTCTTTTTTACTTCTTTCACAGACAGATAGATGAGGTCGGCGATCGATCTTCTTCCTTCTCGTTAAATTAATTCGTTCAAGCTGAAGGAATAAGAATTCGATTGATGGAAAGCGGTTAATTGAAAGTTAGAAAATAGAGAATTGTATAAGAGAAATTTTCTGTGACATGCGTTACATGTCGCAAGTTACATGTCGCGTTTGTAATTACACCATTTCCGCATTTCCGTTGGCAACGGGTTAATTAATGCGCATTGTGAAAGCTTGGGATCCACTGTGTATTACATGAAAGAAAAATTTTGACCGTGTATAGTACTACGTTTTAAAATTAAAACGTACTGTCTGCGACATGCTGCAGAACGGGTGCATTGAAAAGCTTCTTTACATTTATATTGTGAGTATAATAATAAGAATAATAATAATAACAACGATAATAATATTAATAATAATAATTTTTATTGACGTGCAAGATATAAATTCATGAATTTATAATTATGAAGACAATATAAATTAAAGCACTGTAAAAGATAAGACATCAGCAATATTGTTATTCGTGAGCCTAGACCTTGTTATAATTAGTTAACACGGAAAATAGGTATTTGACCAAAATATCATAAAAATACCTTCTGACGATCTTTATCAATTTTTCATATGGGATTTAAAGATTAATGTCTGTTTCTATTGATATAATTTCAATTTCGGTTCAATTTAATCTTAATTTTTTTTAAATTCTTACTGCTAGATAGATGAAGAGTAAATTGAGATTAAAGTTAATCTATATTGGTAGAAACCGACATTAATCTTGTTGCGCTAGACGTCTCTATATTGGCTATGTATTAACGCAACAGAAATAAAATTCCTTTAAATAGGTCGTGATTCTTAATGATACTCAATCACCGAGATCGATGACAATGAGCGAGCGGAACGACACATTATGATTGTATGTCTGATCAACGTTGTTGGACAATCAATCACAATTAAGATTTTATTTATTTGATTTCATAGTCGCGCGAAATCACGACATTACGAGTCGCTCAATTAATGCCCTTTCGTTATGTGGAGTACTACAAGGGCATAATAATTACGACAATCGTTTCTCGCGATGTCATTAAGAAGGCAGGATTACGACAGTCGTTTCTCGCGGTGTCTTTCAAGGTAGCGGAAAAGGCTGGAGGCGATATATTTCTGACAAATGATTATGTCAGCCGTCGATCAATTGTTACTTTTGCGTTCATCGTATTTTAAAAGTTCTGTAGAAAAATTCCATCACAAATGAAAATTGAATTAGTTTGATCGAAAAGATTGAATTAGCTTAATTGAAAAGATTGAATTTGTTTGAAGATATTGACGTTTCTTATTGAGACTATTCTAAATGCATCATTAAAGCTCTGTGAAACGGGATATGAATCCGTATACGACAAATTGCGCCCAAGTATTGTGTGAGATTTTTTTCTGTCTTGATAAAGTGCGCGGATCTCTTTGACCCTATGTAATACGAGCTGCATCCACGAGACGTTCTTCGTCTTTCTCCGAGACGAGCTCCGTCAAGTACATGAGGATTGAGATTCGCGATCGTCTCTGACGGATGGTCTGGTCGAGGAATTGTGGTCATAAATTTCATGTCTTAGTGCCGTATGTAGAATGTTCTGCGAGAAACGCACTCTTGTGGAATTACTTGATATTCTGTTTACTGCTTTCATTGCACGAAAAATATTCGAGATTGCTGCGTTCAGCAGAGAAAGCAACTTTGCAACTATTGTAAAATTCTTTAATTCAATTGATTCTTGCTTTTGATTCCTTATGGATCTAAATGTACAAATCAATCATATTGAAGAATTGTACAATAATTGCAAAGCTGCTTTCTCTGCTGAACGCAGCCAATCTCGAATATTTTCCGTGCAATGAAAGCAGTAAATAATACAAAATATGAAGCAATTCGTCAGTAGTTCTCTCAATCGCATCACAATTACATTTTGAATTTATTCTGCCTCACTACTGTGAATGTTTTAAAAATTTTTTAAAATTATTTTTAATTCAAATATCGTATTTTAATATAATCAGAAAATTATTAACATTTGTACTGTTTGTTTCTTAATCGAATTGAACATTTTATTGTCAGTTTCATGTTTCTTCTTGCGTGCACTCAACATCAATAATCGGATGAGAATGCATTTCCTAAGGGATGCATCTAGTCAGAAGAAAGGTAGTAGCGTAGCAGAAGTTCCGTCGGTCTCGTGTTTCAAAATTTTTGTCTGGAAGCGACGGCGTGGAATAACGTAGGTATGTTTATGGGGTGCAGCTAGTGCGTTCATATGACTCCACGCCCATAGTATAAAGTCAGTTTAAGAACTTGTCGCTTATGGCGACTGTGCGGGTTTCGTAGCGTGAACAGTATTCGATCATTCCTCACTTCGTTAAGCTCTAGAAATGACACGGAGTAATTTATAGCAAGGAATCGCGACAAGATCGATGAAAATTACACGATATACTGACAACATGATATTTATTATTAGTATAGAAACAGTATAACAGACAGACAACTCCGAGAGGAGATTATTGCGAAACATATTTACTTGCGTTTTTTAATACCTGTGTGCGGTATTTCGTACACAGTTATGACGATCGCGCTGTGTAATTGTAATATTGAGCGCAGGAAGCGGAACGTTTCAAGGGACGGACGATTTCCATAATGCTATAGAGATGAGCGATTTGCAAGAGGGCTTCTTTGAAAGATCACTGAGTCTCTCTCTTCCGTGAATCACGGGAATTCCGGAATTTAATTTCCACGAGGATTATTCCTCTCGCGGGATCGGTGCAGCTGACCGGTCGCCTCATTAACATTCGCCGTATCTCGCTCCGGGCGTTTGTTCGGGAATGAAACACAGGAACCTGGCACGAAATCACGTGCACGCCGATCTCAGAAGATCGGTGAACCATGTCGAAGGCACGTCTCTCAGATATTTCGTGTTCCATGAATCTTTTTTTTTTTTTCTATGTTTATCAAGTTAGTGTTGCATCGAACTTGTGTCGCAATTTTACGACATCGAACTCTTTGTCGACTTATTTTACTACTTATTTTCTAGTTGGTTCCGTAGTTTATATCTGTTCTTTATTGATGAACTCTCTGAAATAAGATTATAAGTTGATTAAGAAGTGAAACAAATATATAAATGGAAAAATGCCAATTCTTGGTCTAATAATATTTGTGAATTGTATTCTTGTTAATTTTTAGTATAAGCTAATTGTGCGTCTATTATTTGTCGGTCTTGGAACACAGTCTTAAACTGAAGCTGGAGTAATAATATCACAATTTAAATTGACAAGCAATCTAATATTATTATGCTGCAAAATAAATATCTTAGAAGCTGTTAATGATTTGATACAGAGTTGCTACAGAAAATGAATTTTAAAATGATTTTTCCAGGTTTTTCAGATAAAAATGGAAAATTTTCCATGATCAATACAATAAAATATGTAAATTTTCACATTTAAACGTAAGGATTGTAGGGAAAGCTAGCTTATATTATTAAAAGCAACGTAAAAAGAGTTTAGCTGCATAAAAAAATTTTAAATGCAAATTCAAATCAACAAAAAATAAATTAATATTGGAAAAAGGAATTCAATTATGACGAAAAAAAGCGATTAAATAAAAATACCTAATGAAATCTAAATTTTAATTATTTTATTAAAAATCGTTTAATATGCACAAGTTTTCAATGTATTTGATTATAAACATCAGATATAATATTAAAGAAACAATTATTTAGAATAGAAGCAATTTAAAGAAATATTGTGAGCAAAATTCAAAATTCTAGATTCTTTTATACTTTTTCCTGACTTTTCCCTGTTTTCCAGGTCTGTGGCAACCGTATATAAGAAAACTATTCTTTGTTGTTTGAAGAGTAGAATTTTTTTGAAGCGTTGTAACAAAATTCAGAAAAAATGAAAATTTTTACTGTTTAAAATTCACATTGACATTCGCATTGACAGAAGGGTAAACAAATGTATTAAACGTATTAAACTCTACCAAAATGAATATCTCATATGATTTATCCAAAGTATCAAAGAGTGACAGACGTTTGGGGATCATGAATTCAGTTGTTACTTACTGGCGACGGTTATATTTTTAACGATTTGATTTTAATATTCGCATCACGTGTCGGAATCTTTACTGGTATACTAATGGAGTATATTTTCAAATTGAGGACACGTGATAAAATACGCGAATCCATAAGCTTGAATGATTTAAGTAACGGAAGTCTATGATATATCGAGCATTTATACGTGTATATTGCCAGATTCATTCGAAATGTTACGGTTGTAGTGAATTTAGATTGCGTATTTCCGGACGATCGATCGTGCGATCTATTCAACTTGCATCACACAATATCAAGATAAACTTCAGCAATTACATATTGATGTATTTTGCTGCTCAAAATTCGTTCATTTTTAATAATTGCAATA
>Ga0157364_1006054_pt1 | contig 12378 bp, 4 predicted proteins | sample AttsexASBM2_FD_111476 | JGI IMG/M metagenome (GOLD analysis project Ga0157364, IMG submission 111476) | Fungus gardens microbial communities from leaf cutter ant in Ribeirão Preto, State of São Paulo, Brazil - Atta sexdens ASBM2 | ecosystem: Host-associated > Fungi > Mycelium > Unclassified ...
ATCACCGTCGCCACGACGCGACTAATTAATGCGGCATCGAGTAATGCAATTCACCGCGGTCAGATGAAAAATGTCCGCTACCGACGGACGACTGGTTAATTATTCCCCTCGCTACGTCGCTAGTTTAATCTTTTTACCCCTACAACGTCCACAACTATGGACACAATTTTTTCCAATTTGTAATCCTCGTATGTGGGAACGACTCATGAAAAATTCAGTCTTTTCTCGTATTGCATATTTTTTTCCGTTTGCGCATTTCGTAATAAAAATGGTTAAATCAAGCAATCCGAAAACTCGGACAATTGCACGTGTTGAGGATGTCTTACGGAAAAACGATATTTGCCTTTGCGGAAGAAAAACGCATACATGATTATATAACGCGCGAAATATGGATTTTACAGTTCACGAAAGCAAAAAAGAGCCACAATGTCTGCAAAGAAATGAAAAAATAGACAAGAACGTATAAAATTGATATATCGGTTTTAAAAAGTGGTATAGTTGTAAAATTTGTATATATATATATATATATATGTGTGTGTGTATACATATAGAATTTGTATGCAGAAATTTATGTTTTAACTCATTTCTTAAAGATTGTAAAAAAATCGTTAATAACTTTAAGCAATTTTAATATACAAAACTATTTTTTATCTGAATGCAATAGAATAAACTATGTAACTTTATAATTTATTTTCGAATTTAATGATAAGAATAAACAGTAAACTATAAAGTAAATAGATTGTGAGATACGTAAAATTTCACGAGAGAAAATTAAACGTTTTGTAAATGTAATTTTATTTTCTCTCTTGGATTATTAAAAAAATTAATTTGAGTAGAGAGATAATGAATGTAAGTAATCAATTATTCTTTATTGGGATCATTTCACCAAAACGTCACAAATAAATATAGACCTCTTCGTGGTGGCATTGTTTCAACTTTAATACACGTGCGTATGTAATGTAATTACTGTACTAATTAACTGCATGGAACGAATGAGTGTCGGATGAATATTATCGGGTCGCAATAATTACTTTAATGGTCCCCCGGAAATTAATGAAGCAGACGAATAGATAATTGAATCTGCTATCGGAAAAACGTCGCAAGAATGTAATTCAGCAAAAAACATGGCTGCGTATTTTAAATATAATACATCTACATTTATGATTCTTCAATCTCTTCAATTGCCATAATAATTCTCCAAAATTTATTCTCAGAAAGGTTATTAATATAAAAAAGATAATTTTATGCACAAAATACTAAACATATGTATAGGTTCTCACAGGAACAAATGTGAAATAATATTGTGTTCGGAGTAATGGAGATAAATTTACGACAAAAACGTAAATATAATAAGATTATATAAAGATTATGCGTTTCGCAGAGTTTCTCCATGAAGTGGACTGCAAGGTTCACGAAACGTTGGCATTCCAAGAATGGATCCGGACACGGAGAAAACCTGCGAAGCGTATAATCTTTATATAGAAAGCACCCGTGAAAGCATCTCAAGAACAGAATAAGATACATTTATACACTGAAAAAAAAATATAGTCAATTTTAATAAATTTAGTTTAATATTGCTAACTTTTTAACTAAACATTTTCTTACAGTAAATAAATATTTGTTCAGAAAAAAAGATTGTTAAATCAAATTAACATTTCTTGTATCAAATAAATATATTTTTATATTTAATAAATATTTAATTGGCAGTATTCAACTAAATATTTATTAAAATTGACTATATTTTTTTTCAGTGTATTAATATACAAATTATCACATGGCAATACCATAGTGAAATTCCATATCGATTAATTTTCGTAAAAATTATTATATATCATCTACTTTTATCAGCAATAAATCTGTTGTTTATAATATCAGTTGATTATAAATCAGACACTTAAATACCGCCAAGATATTTGCAAAGCTCCAAGCGTAACGGAACTCTAATATTTCTCTTTAGATCCAAAATAAATTCCTGGTGTTCTCGCTTATCAGCACTTAATTAAAGTTAGCACTCCGCGGGAACTGCATTTCCAGGGGTCGATAGACGACGAAGCGCGAAACTGGGACGTTTGCATTACAATGTATCTTCCATTTGAAATACACAAGTGTAGATATTTTACGAAAGATTTAATTCAAAACACCGTAAATTACGGCTACACGACATTATTAATATCTTCCAACAAATTTATGTTCATTGTAATTAGAAACAATTCCCAAGATTAGAAAAATATTTATTGCGATAAATATTTTCATATATCTCGGTGATTGAACATTGAATATCGAATTGATATGATGCTCGTCCCGAAAAGTCCAGCTCCAGGTTAAAAACTGACTAATATTTTTCGCAATAAATTATTTACAGGTTTTTAATCATAACTATACACACTTTTTTTTACCTTTGATATATACACTCAGATTCCTGGGACTCTATTCATATTTGTTATCAACTTCCGTAAAAAATGGACATATTTCAATTAATTTTTTTTTCAATCGATAGAGAATTGATTTAGGACTAAGTTCATGGTATGAAAAGAATTTTCGATAGAATTAAGAAGCTTCGAGATATATAGGTTCAAAGAAAAAAAAAAGTTCAGAAACACGAAAAAATTTAGATTTAGCAAATTGCATTGAGATTTCTGGGACCTTAGTATAGTAAATATAAAGATATGTTTATTAGCTTAATTATTAAAATGGACGATCAATCTAATTTGAGACACTAATTTCAGTCTCAGTTTACGATTACGATTCAAGTCTGATGAACCTCATCATGACGCGCAGTTCATAAAACTGAAATAATATACTTACAAAAATTTACACATAGTATTATTAAGTACTAAGATCCTTTTTGATTGAAAATAAGATTATTTTTATTAATTGAAAACACATATTAATTTTGCGAATGTGTAATATCTGTTCGCAGCATAAGGGGTGTAATAATTCTATAGCGTTCTGACATGTGTCGACTCGCTTCTTCGACAGGCTCGTAATCAGCGCTTCTACCGAATATAGCCGTCGTCGTATATCATTTTTTTTCTCACGGTCTCGCTTGTGCCGTCGATTCAGCGCGATCGCTTCCTCTAGATTATTAAACCGCGATACTTCATCGGGCGTTATCGCCGACGCGGCGATAAGCGCTCGTCGCGCGCTATCTTCGTTGTTACTGCCGCGGTCGGTTGTTCCTTCTCATCCTTAGTTCTGCTTCATCGCGTCCCCCTCTCTGTCCTCCACCCATAAATCTCTCGCTCTTCGTCATTGATTTCTGCGCGAGTGCTCGCCGCACAAATAATTCCCCGACATTTTCTCCGACCGCTTTGTTCCGCGCGCAACCGTGCGAATATTCGCATTCGTCATCCCGAATCCACCCAAACATTCGCGGTGACATAGGATTTTTCCTTCTACCATAAGGTGAAGTCTGCGTGACCCTTGGCAGGACCATTTCTTAGAGAACATTGTAGTATTCGCTGAGTTACCGCATTGTGCAACTGCAGTTTAACCTTCTATCGGCAATCCTCAAAAATGTAACTTTGATATGGATTCTCAAATTAGAAATAACAATAAGAACATTGCGAATAAGAGTAAGTTAATAACTTATTATTTTACACTGCAATTTGCGCATTATTAACCGCGCTATTATATATAATAATACGCAAATTGTAATGTAAAATAATAAGTTTAAAATTACAGTTGAATTTTAAATTGTAAATTCTAGGAGATATAAATTTAATTTGTAAAAAATAATAAGATAGAAACTAGACATATAAATCAACTAAATAAGAAGAAGCGCCAATTATGATCAAAATTAGATGTTGGAATAATAATTTTATATATAATTAATTTTAAATAAATTTACTTTAGATGATTGCACACCGATTTATTTTCGGATTATATCGATAATATCATTATTTTTCAATAAATCAGTAAAAGTTTTTACATTATAATTTGTGTATTGTTAAGGGGGCAACCAGGTTGAAAGGGACAAAATTTTCTGTTTTTTTTTGCTTTCATCAATAGTATTACTCTTAGAAAATATACTTGTTTTAGACCGAAATTCGAAATATTTTTATTACAGCCTCAGGAACAGGTACACAACGTGCGCGACAGGATCGCCTATTGTATTCAGCTTCTCGATTCGTAGTATTATTGACCTTAGTAGATGTTTATTTTCAAAGAGGGCACACGCAAAATGAGAGTTTTAATTCCACCATTTAATGGAATTAACCTCACTCCAAAACACTTATTCTGGCGCAAAAATTGTCGAAATCGCCGCCTTCGAAATTGTCGCATGTGCCTTCAATGAAGATTATTCTGGCACTTTAAAGATAAACTGCTGCCGGAAATAAATATTGGCCAACATTGTAAAATATTCGCCGACAATTACGACGAGCAGCGAGTTACGAGGCAGAAATGGTCCCGATTAAGCAGCACAGAAAAGCTCATACAGCTAGTAGAATGCAACTAACGACAAAATGGGTTTTATGAGGAAGCAAAAGATTTGCTATATAAGCTTGGAAAAGCAGTAAGTTGCTAAAAAGCTACTTTTCGATACCGAAAACTTTAAATGCATTTTTCTCAAAACTACGAAATTGGCGTGCAAGATTACTCAAAAATTATTTGACCAATCAACTTCTTCCAAAATTTTGTAGTTACATAATTGTCAACTATCCTAAATGAATTAAAAATATTTATTAAAAAATTAGTATAAACGATTATTTCTACAATACATAAATAAGTCGAAATTTTTTGTTAAAAATCGTTACTTTTTTCAAAGTTCCACAATTCTTACAATTTAATACTTTCTTCCTTTTGTAGTCTATCGAAGATAAAATATTATCTAATTTAAAAAAATTTTTTTGATTTTTTGTTTCAGGAAAGAATTACAGGCTCCATTACACGTCAATTTACAACACCGATACTGAAGCACAGTAATGATTAATACATAACTTAATACATAACTTTTTATTATATTCATTATTTATTTATTAAAAAAATATTTTGTTCAAATATATAACAAATCACTTCTAAAGTTTTGAAAAAATCGGCTTCATAAAAAATTCGCAAGAAACAGCTACTTTTCAGCATTCTAAACAGGGGTTGGTTCCCATTTTAACTTTCGTTGTCTTGTTTTGTTCTTATTCTTATTTTGATCAGCAATGTTAAACTTTAAAGGCAGAATTATAAACTGTAAATTCTGATACATATTAATGTAAAAAAAATTAATAAAACAAAATAATTAATAAAATCCAACTCTCATGCGATAGTAAAAATTTGTTATTAAAACTTTCACGAGTAGATAAACATTTTTTATATATCTAAAACAATACAAAAATCTGCACTGAAGTTTGAAGATTTAGACTGCGAAGGGTGAAAATTTCACATTGCCGATGAAGAATTGATAATGTTTGATAATAGATAATAAATTCATTTTTATGCACTTTTTTATTGCTCCAAAATAGAAATAGTTAAAATAAGTTGCATGGAAAGAATTATTTTGCTGAATTATCTTCTAAAAATTTAGCTAAATACAGATCTGAAAATAATTTTATTAGATTATTATAATAATTACTAGGGATCTCAGGCATGATGAATAATGCTGCCAAAAGTTTTAGTATTCTAGCAACCACACTGTTAAATCTATAGAAGAAAGAGAGAGAGAGAGAGAGAAAGAGAGAGAGAGAGAATCAAATTTAACTTAATTTAAGTCACCATTGCTCCTATTCAATATGTCGTCATTTTATACTAAAACAATGGTTAAATTTGAAACTACAGCGTCAAATTTAACCACTGATGACTTCAATTAAGTTAAATTTAACACTATATATTTAACAATACAATTTGAGCATCCTACATAATTATTTTGATAGTCCAAACAAAATTATTTTCAAATCTGTCTGTAGCTAAATGATTTTTAGCAAAATCATCTTAATTTCCATGCTTGTAAAAAAAATGATTTAATCAGAAATAACAAAAATTCATACAAATGATGAAGGCTGAAGTTCATGAATCGCTCTCTTACGTATTAAATGGCCGCGAATACTTCTTTTCATTATAGCGCAAAGTTACTCGTTGCCGGTGCAATTTCAGCCCATCATACCGCACCTATAGGGAAGATCGAGTGCACCACTCTTGCAGTCCATTGAACGCGCAGGATGAACATCCTGGCGCTCGCAGTCTTTTGAATTTCCATCCGTGCTGTAACGGGGCGCGAGAGAAGAAGGTGTGGAGGGTAAATAATCATGGGTCGTTACGCGGGGCAAGATAAAGGACTGCGCAGCTCGTCATTAGGCTCTATCTTCGGACTCCGAGATAGATCGACGTAACGTCGCGTCGGGTTTACGCTCGTACCTTCCCCTCGAACTCACCCCTCTTATACGCGCTCCTCTCGAATGAAAAATAACACTGCCATCCCCGAGAGATGAGCGCGCGCGTTGTTCGCTCGCGCTGAATTGAAGATCTTGATGGAATCAACGGGTAGAAATTCCATTATTCGGATGCTTCACTGTCCGGTGTTACCTAATGGAAGGAAGCGAGCATTTTATGCGAGATAACAGCCGAAGCGTGTAAAAATTGGCATACGTATGCGGGATGACAGAGTTGACAGAGTTGAGAGATGAGCAAAGCTCGTAAGTTACCGTCGTTTAGGTATGTATGAGATGTGAATGTGTCAGAATCGCGCAAACACCACGTCTGTCACTTACATACAACCGGGTTTCACCTCAGTAGTTATCTGATGATTCGTTGGAACTGTTGGATTCTTGCATCAAGATCTCCAATTACGAATGTATAATGGAGGAAACCGCTGAAAGGAATGTCATTCTCCGCATCGAGAGAACTGGATCTCTCTCTTATACGTGCGATATGCCCCTATGATTGAAATTGATTACCATTTCGCCAGCCACATAAACGTCGTTGCTTTCAAGGAATCGGCTTTCGTTATTCGAACTCTCCTGTCATTTCTAGCCTTTGATGCGTTTCCACGAAGGTCCATAAAGCTATATATAGCCCATAAAAGCATCGTACCTGTATATTTACGTTAGCTCGTTCGTTGCACGAATGCGAGTGCACATGCTATTGCTGAATTTTTCAGATTCTAAGCAGACACGAGAAATGTGAGAGAGAGAAAGAGAAAGAAAGAGAGAAAAAGATGGAAGCATAAACTTTTTAACGAGATAGGTATTGTAAATCTGAAGCTTTTTATATGTTCGTAGATATTCATTGAACAAAATTATTAAAAAATCTGATTTATTAAACTTTTTTTCTTTCTCGTTAATAGTTCTCATATGATTATTTATTATTTCGCGAGAGAGTAGATACATAAAAGAATAAAATTGAATGAGAAAAAATTTCCAAATATTTTTCATAGACAAAGATTTATTTGTCATGGAAATGTTGAGTAAAAACATACATATATATATATATAACATCAAAATAACTTCCTGATTTAACTTGTTTCATATTGTTCCATTTTCTTTTCACAACAGAAAATGAGAAACAGAAATCGCAGAAGAAGAAAGAATAATTTTGCTGAAAGCGATATAAATATCGAGGAAACAGAATATTCTGAACAACCATTGTTCTAACGAGCGCATTGTTCGACGAGAATCGAAGCGGTACAATTGCAGACATAATAACTTAGCGCAGGCGGTGCACTGAAAGTTTTTACTCAAAAATCGACAAAGATCGGCGACAGCAGTGGGAGAAGAGAGTTTAGATCGGTCAGATTCGACGAGATGCGGCAAAAGTTTGACTAGCACCAGCTATGCTCGGAAGAAGGCGAGGATCCTTCTACGGCAGATGGTGGTGAATTTCTGTACGTTAGTATTGAAAGAATCGCGAAGAGAGGCTGGGGCACGGCTGGAAGATACCATCCCTCGTCTCGCGGAATTGCATTGTCGTTAGCGACAGATTCTCGGGCTGCTTCTGGAAGTACAGGAAATACCCTTCCAAGCCCTTTCCTACTCCGTTATAGCTTCGATCCTTCCATAAGCGCAAGTTGTCCACGTAGATAGGTCTCCACATTTCTCTTTCACTCGCATTACATTTTCTGTTATCTTTTAATCCATACGTTTTGGATCTCTTACAAAATATGCAGGTTCCGTAAGTTTTTGCCGTAGCATTTTTGTGTAGCTAGAATGGACTACACTGAGTCGAAAAGTCTTCTACCATTTTGCAATTTTCGCAATAGTTAATGAGATATTACTAAAAATTGCCGAATATTGCTCTTCAATAATTTTTTACTCAAATGCTACTTCAACTTTACAGAAAAATTGCAAGAGAAAACAAAAACTATTTATTTTCTTCTCATAGAACTCTACAAAATTTTTCAGAATTTTTAGTACTGCAACTTTTTAGTATTGCATTTTCTTATTTTTATAAACATGAGAAAATACGGTATTAAAAAATTCTGAAAAAATTCTGAAAAAATTTTGAAAAAATTGTAAGAACTTTATGAAAAGAAAATAAATAATTTTTGTCTCTCGCTGTTTTTCTGCAAAGTGATAGTATTTGAGTAAAAAATTATTGAAGACCAATATTTGGCAATTTTTAGTAATTAATATCTTGTTAACTATTGTGCAAATTGCAAAATTACAGAACTTTTCGACTCAGTTTAATCCGCTCTATTTACACAGCGCTTAATGTGAAGCGCTTGGCAAAAATTTACGGAACATCTTGTATAATACTGATCAATAATGAAAGACAGTAATTAATTACTTATTTTAAGTATTACACGGAAAAAAATAGTTGAGTAATTTTTGCCTTAAAAAGATTAGTAAAAATAGTCTGGCCAAATTTATAACAAACTTTCCTTATCTGAAAGTAAAAATATTAGATTAAAAAAATACAATTATAATAAATCCATTCAAATAATTATTATCTTGCAGTAAAGTAAATAATATTATTCAAGACTGTAAGTGTAAAAACTCTTGCAATTTACTTTGTAAAATGTAAAAAGTATCTTATAATATAACGATCGCTCATTCATCAGATAAGTAAAGTAAATTTTACATATAAATGGACGCTTATCGTGTAAACAATTAAAAATTTTTTAGCATACTTAGGATACACCCTATATATACGGAGGAAATTATTGATCTCCCATCTATTTATCGACTTAGTGACAGATCAGATATGTGGATACATCGTGCGAATTGCTGGTCTAGGCTAACTGAGAAAAAGGCGCATTGTTTGTATCTTCGGATAATATAAAATCTTGTAACAATTTTCACAATGTCAACAACAATTCAAATGTGCCTGTTTTTGCGCTCAGATTAGCAATTCGCACAATGTTATCCACGCATTCTATCTATATCGTTAAGTCGATAATTAGGTACGTAATTATAATTTTCTTATAAGGTAAAAAACTGGTTCAACTATTCTGATTTATCCTAAAAAAATACACATACGTATATACTATATATTAATCGTGAAACATATAATATGTTTATGAAATGCACGTTGCACAAGAAAGCGCAAAAAATCGATAAAGAATATAAAAACAAAAATTGTGGGACATATATTTTATAGGAAAAATTCTGCTCTACAATTTTTGTTCTTATCATTTTTTGTAGAAACAGCAGTTTTGGAGATATTTGCGACGAAAAGGCATACTCTTAAAGCGATTTTTTTTTCATTTGCGAATATCAGTTCTCATAACTTTAAACTCAAATTGCAAGAATTCTACGAAAATTAACTTTATGATGTATATGGTAAGACCTTCTTTATGCAGAATTTCATAACAAATTTTTTCAGTTTTTATGATATTTTCACGTCCGAGTAATGGTTTAGAAGATAAATAAAGAAAACTCCACAAGGATAGTTTTTCGTTCAGAAAAGAATGTTTCATCCACGATAAGGATGGGAACTTTTTAGTTCCTTTTATTTCTAATCCCTTTGAGGATTTATTTACAAAATATAAAAACTATATAAATTATTTCATCTATTTGCCCAGTTTTTGCCTAATTTTCCTGAACTATATATGAATCTACCAATGTCATAAAATTCATTGGAATTCTAGTGCATATATTACTTTATATTTTACTTCGTGTAAGAGCACTGTTGTTCAGTATTTTTAATACTCCAAATAAATAATTAATTACTGTTCTTTCATATATAATAAATTGGCTATAATATTAGATTTCTATAAGAAATAAGAGCATCAGATCACAATCTTTTTTATCATAATTATCCTTGCATTGCATATGATTTATGCTATTCTGTAATCTCGTTAACTTTCTTTTTACATTAAATAAAACGAGAAAAAAAAATGTACGACTATTTCCAAAATAATTAATAACCGAGAGTTCGAATTTAAACCGTTCATGAATGACAATATTGCAAGAACTAACGTCGCTTGAACTAACATCCTTTTCTAAGCTGACTAGTGAGAAGGATCATAACCATGCAACCTAGATCATAAACGATCCTCCAGAACATGGTCATCTTACAGAGTGTAACGAGGGAGCTGCTGGAGAGCTCCAAAATTAGTTCACACCGCGTCAAATGCAGTTTACAGTGTAAATGGACTTCAAGACAGGGAAATGCATGCTCGATCGATATAGCCAGTGGTCAGTACACTGTTTAAATAACTAAATTTCCATTAAAATTTCCATTATATGTAGATAAAATTATACATTATGTGTTAAAATAATTAGAAAAATTAAATTGAGTAACACAATAAAAAATAACGGAAACAGGATTATAATTAAATCGGAATGTTGTTTAACTTTAGCAATTAATATTATTCGTACGCTGCGTATATTTATAAAAAACTCGATAGCTAATGTTATTCATTATTCATTTTATGTGCGCGAGGATGGGGAAATTCTGTATCTTGTTTTATAATCTTGCGCAATGCGGCGGTAGTTGTAGCATAAAATTCCAAAGGCATTCCATATATATATTATATATACACACACACATACACACATATATATATATATATATATATATATATATATATAAAATATAAATAATTCAAAATATCAATACCGATTTTTCAATATACTCGAAATATAACAACAGAAGATATTTTGATGCAAAAAAAGAACCATAGATCCATATCCAGATATCACATAAAATCACACACAAGTTAATAAATAAAAAATATAGACCCTCTATTTCAAGTGTTTTTGTATTTATATAATAACTTTAATAAAGGACTATTCACGATCGACTGCTAAATTTGTGATTCGTGTGACAGAAGCATGATGGTCAGTAGCCAATTAAATCCATCAAATTCCATATTAATTCATTGTACCGCGAGAATGTCGAATAGATATTCGTTATCTCTTAACAGGAGCGAAATGTGTAATGAGTAATGATAATCAATTGCAACGTTGAATCAGAAGGTAAAAGAGCCACTAGAAGCTAAAAAAAATTAATCTTTATGTAGAAGTATAGACTTTAAAAATTCATTATTATTATGTATTTAAACAATTAATTTATGTTTTTTATGTATAAAATTGTGAGGCAAGTTAGAATTTTGATGAATGCGTAGGATTTTGCGAATGCCGGAATTCGTAATCAATTAAATTTTCCTCAATTATCGATAACATAGATTTATATACTGATCTCTTTATAGTTAATATTTCGAGAAAGAAAAAAAGAAAGAGAGAAAAGGAGAATAAATGTAAAACTATTTTACAATATATTTCCTAACAGAGATCTCGATTTACAAAAGACATAACATAGCAAAGACATAACATCGTCAAAAAATATTCGGCACAAGATATTAAATCGTGAAAGAGACAGAATCTAAAACTATCACAAACTGCATTCAGAAAATTTTATACGCTGATGACTATTGGACAGCCAACATGGAACAGTCTGTACACGTTTTTGCAGGATAACAAACAATCAACTGTGTGCTTAGGATATCTTCTATCACCTCGATAGGTGGATCCGGTGGATTTGTATTTGTATGCTTATCACCGAGTCCGGAGTAGATTGTTCCTGCATGCGCATTTACCGTGTTTCGTGCGATAACATATAGTGCCTTCCTGATAAAATTTTGGACCAGTAAATGCAGCAGATATAAACGTCGTAGCAAAAATTGAATGTCTACTTGTACTGTATTCGTTATCGTACTATTCTCATATTCTTACAATCTCTCACTACAATATAGTAATTCAAAAATTGCATTCTGAATGCAACATCATTAATTCGCCATTCTTCATATATATATATATATATATATATATACATATGCATGTGACATACAAATCTTAATTATTTGAGATAATACCATTAGTCGAGATAATGTGTTTCTAAAAATGGAAATTTCAAATTATCGAATTTCACGATTTTTATTTATATACATATATATATATATATATATATATATATATATATATATATATATATATATATATATTTTCAAAA
>Ga0157364_1006055_pt1 | contig 12378 bp, 3 predicted proteins | sample AttsexASBM2_FD_111476 | JGI IMG/M metagenome (GOLD analysis project Ga0157364, IMG submission 111476) | Fungus gardens microbial communities from leaf cutter ant in Ribeirão Preto, State of São Paulo, Brazil - Atta sexdens ASBM2 | ecosystem: Host-associated > Fungi > Mycelium > Unclassified ...
ACTGAATCTTAAAATATTACTAACATTTAAGATTTATTAATATTTATTACTTAATTAGATTTATATACTAATTTATGTTATGTATAGTGTACTAAAAAAGATACTGAATTTTAAAATATTTTTAAAATCATATGCGTAGCGAAACTCATATGCAGATAGAATCTTGTCAAATTAGAATTTCGTAATATTAGATTCGCAAATGAATAGAATGAAGTTTCTGAATAAAGTCATGACAGAAGCTTTTCACATATGTCAAGAACTTGCCTAAATTCATAATATCATTTGCACCGATTACATTATTTGCTACAATTCTTTTTCTTTGCAATAGTCAACAATACCATGCTTGAATGCATTTTACCTATAGTAAAATTAAGAAGTATGTGCAAGTATGTGTTTTTAACATAGTGATATTCATGATCAGATTTTATATTTAGAAATTTTAAGTTACAGTCTTAAGATATTATAAATTGAGAGAGCAGTTTAGCAGAGACTAATAGAGTTAGCCTATCTACAAGATTTTTAAGCCTTAAGCCATAAGAAATGGACGAATCATAGTCAATTATTCTCTTCGCATTCGTAATTGCTCATTTTCCTGGTAGTAAATCCGGATTACAATCAAAGAGCAGCATTAAAGAGACTAATACACTTAAGACACTACTTAAGATAATCTTAAAATAAAAACGAACTACTAATACTGCCCATAATCTCCTTTTAAAAAATCATTCATTTATCAATTAAATTGCCCATAAGTATTTTTCCGTAATATAGTTCCGCAATTAAATGATCACACCAGATATATTTATATCACATCTCATTTATTATTCAGCTGCTTTAACGCGATGATAATTTCAAAAAATATCTACTGCTTAATATTGACATTGGAATTGAATTTTCTTTTCATTTTTTTTTTCTTTCGGGGATCGAACTTGCAATATTAATGTACGACACGAGTGAGTGAGATCAACGGCGCACGTGTGCCGGGATAACTTTTGAAATTAAATATGACGACGCAAACGAGCAGTTTAGCCCCTGATACGTTTGCACGAGGAATACAGGATTTGCGTGATTTTATTTACTTAGGACACTCTCTTTCTCTTTCTCTTTTCGCCACTCGTATATATATATATATGAGAAATTCACGTTTGCAGGACGTGGCAAATAACGCGCGGTAGCGCGTTAAAAAGCTGTCGCGCGTTGTTGGCGCAAGATAATACGTTGATCTTCCACGCGCAATCGCTGATAGGGTGGGGCGATGGAGGGACTTTGACAGCACGTGACTCGACGACGGATTAAAATTGCGGTGGGTCAGCACAACTTTTCTCATTTGATCGCGGCGCCTGACACGTAGGATTACATCGTGTATAATTCAGGAGATTCAATGGCATTATTAAATCGCGAAATGTCATAAATAAGATCGAGTAACCAGTTGGAGAAGTAATGATCGCCTTTCAATATTATGAGTATGAATGCCAATCGCACTCTTTACATCGTTATTTTTATGCTACTGAATATTGAGTGAAAAACAAAATCCTTTACGGATTAGTTTGTTGACTTGAAAAGTCAACTTACTTTTTATTTTATAATTTTTAATTTTATTTTAATATTCTGGAAACAAATAATGTATAATTTATATCATATGTATATATACATTATTATTAATATGTATATATATATATATATATATATATATATATTTACATAAAACACCCAAATGAGTAATCAATTACAGTATATTTACATTCATGTAAGATAGCTTGGGTAGAATATGTTACAAGCTCAAGCCTCCGAAGAGATAAACTTTCCTCGAAGAAGGTAGGATTTACCAGAGTCGCATAACGATCAAGTTGTCAAGAGCGCGATTATTCGTTTCCAGTTCATAAACTCTCAGAGTGCACAATGGTGGCTAACTAGGCGTGGTTCGGTTTGAGGAGGGTCACCTGGTATATTATGCGTTGTATATACGCGTATATCCGAGCGGGTATACGCGTATATACCTACTCACTCAGGGTTTCACACCCTGCAACATCCCTGACAGGTTGATATTCCGCTATACGGATGTAACGCGTGTCAAAAGCGTCGAGATTCCTTGTCACGACACTAATGCACGAAATTCCTGAAAGAAGGTTTGAAATGATCATAATCAAGGATCCGATTACGCGTTCGTGTTATTTCTTTCCAATCACTTTTTGACGATAACATAGCTAATAAATCTTTTAATTCAATCGTTTAATTGTAAGATTTTTTTCAATCAAAACCTTTCCCCATGAAAAAATCTATTACAAATTAAGTTAAATTAAATATAAATTCTAGAATACTTATATACAATACTATGGTGTTTTATGTTGTGATCGTGGCTCTGTATTATTTCATAAATATCCGTAACTGGTCTGCATTTATCCTATCCCATCTTGTCCTTCGCGACGAAGAGTCGCCTTTAATTACGCGTACAATATAGAGGAAAGATAGTGTACGTGTGCAAGCGCGCGCGCAAGTACCAATATGGAATTCGATTTCAACCCGACATGGTGTAGTTGACTCGGATCAACTGCGGCTGCAGCCTCGTCCGCAGGTTCTCCTACTTTCCCGGTCAAAGTTGTTATCCGGATTCTCATCTCCACTATTCCGCGCGTTTCGCACGCGTGTGTGCGTGCACGTATGTATACGTACGCCGACAAAGTGTCAAGCCTTATCTGACTCATGAGATCTCGATAGTAGGGTGATGTATATGCGTGGGCGTGGCAACTCCAAGGACCAAATTATAGTCCCGCGACGGAGGTAGAGGATGCCACTAGGTTGGGGAGGGAACCCCAATCTCTCGTGGAGACCCCCGATCATCCCGTTTTCCCCTCTCTTCTTGCCCCTTTTTACACTTATTTACACGCTGTCTCTTTTTCTCCTCGACCATCTTGCACCATCTCATTCTCTCGTTTCGGTTGTCTTCCATTGTTTGTCCGATGACAGGTGAGCTTGCTCTCGGACAAAATTGTAAGCGAGTAGCTTATTTTTCTTTTATTTTAAAGTCGTGATTTTACACCGAAATCGTTTGTATAAAGGAATTTAAATTAGAGGGAAATTTATTTCTCTCCGTCATGCTGGACATTGATCTGTATTGAAATAATCTACTTATCTCCATTTGGTTCTTTGGATTAAATAATTTTGAGGAGTTCATTGATACTATTTAAGAATTATAGATTTATGAGTATATTGACTATTATAGTTTCAGTTGAGTCAGTATAAACACAAAGGGCTGCAAAAGGGCATCTATCTACCGCTGTTTCAGACATGATGCAAAAACTTGTTAGCCTCATTCTTTTTTACTTCAGGAGATATACATTTGTCGAACGCCAAACGAATGCATTTGTTCGTATGATTATTGTTGGAACTATTATAAGGCTTCTCTTACTTTGAAACATTTTAATTGCACATATTTTTCTGTAATATTACTTTGTTGTGTAATTATACATCGTGTGAAACATGATATTTAGTTCTTACTTCTATCGAATATTACGAATGCATTAGTTTGTATAATAATAATATAAATCAATTTGCATATATGATACGTCATAATTATTATTTTGTTATTATAAATATTATAATAATCATACATGTTTCCCACTAAAAAGAAAGTATTATAAAAAGTATTATCTGATTTAATATAGTATGAGATAAAAATTGTTCACGTTTGCATTTACATGAAATAAAATCCTTATGTTCAATATGAAAAAATATTCGCATCCGTTCGCTTATTTAAATGCTTCGTCAAGTTTGATATGTTTTATTAAAAATTTTTTTTTTTATCGTTTGTCGCAGATTTTCAGAAAATTTCTTAAGTAATCGTCATTTATCATAAGTTCAAAAAACCTTTTAGAGGATTAGAGAATTCGCTACATTTTCTACGTCTTATACTTTATGCCGACTCGCCGGACTCGCTCATCCGTAAATGCTATTCGTTTTGGAATTTTTCTCGTAACCTTTTTAGGTTACCGGCTTTACAGAGCTTTCCGTCCTTCCAATTCTTTTCTGGCGTTGAGAAATTGTTGTTTCTTGCTCATGCAGATTAACAGATTTTTCCGAATGTTCACATCCGTGACGGCGACTTTGTCGCCAACTCGTTGTAGAGCTGATTTCTTTTGACACGATAGAATGATTTTAGCCTTGGTGATTTCCCAAGCGATTTGCCAGGACTGACCGTACGATCTTATGAAAATATATTCAAATGTGAACTGTACCGGTTTTATTTTATAATAATTTTATATAGTGGCAAGTGAAAAAAATCTCTGTTTTGAAAAGTTTATAAAAGTAACGGGTCAGTTAGAATATTTGAATTTGCGATATTACTAATAATATATAAATAGTGAATCTTTTTAGGACTATGAAAAAATATTTTCATGCTTTATGCAAAAAAAATTATTTGTTTAAAAATGATATCATGATGATCATGTCAACTTATTAGCTGGTTATTCTCAGATTGTAAAAATATGAAATTTTAAAAATAAATTTACTTGAAAAATTGATTTGAAACAGTCATTTCAAGATATGTATACTTTGGCTGTATTCCCTTGATATTTTTACAGAAGATGGCTCTGTTTTACGCATCAATTACTAAATCATTATTGATCTTTTAATACTGTTTTATATTCAGTAAATAAGTTATTATTTTCTCAGATACAGTTTATATTTTCGAATGATTTTGTAATATATGTATTTAAAAATTGCTTTCTCTTTTATATTATAATATTATATTATTGAGAATACGTGATTTTATAATATATCAATATCTAAATTAAAAAATACCAGAATAGTATGTATCATTTATCTTATTATATAATATTATATTGATTACCTTTTAAAATAAAGTTTGTTTAGATATAAAATAATGTTATCAGTTACATATAAGCAATCGTAAATGCAGATTAATTGGAAAAGAGAGAGAATATAGACAAAGGAAATGCTTTAATTTCACATTGACGCGATTGCACTGCAAGAGATCGCTTCGATTCCCTCGTTAATTGAACATCAGTGTATTTTCGGATTTGAATACTGTGGTATCTCGTAGAAATGTAAAAGCTAGAAGAGACCGAACGGTATAAACGAGAAACGTGCAACAGGCGTGAATGAAACAATGGCGGGCCATATATCGACCAATAGCAGAAGAGGTGAGGAGCCTACTCGACGAGTACGATTCTCTCTTAGGTGGAGCCTCTCGCGATCCATGTGATTTCTTGATCCTTCGCCTCGTAGATCGTCTATCTTTAGCGTCGAAGAAAAACCGGAATTTTTTTATCGAAAGAAACTCGATTTTAGTTCTTTATCTCACGTATATTTGTTCTTTATTCAATAATCAACATAAGATATTTGAGAAACAAAAGCATGTTATTTATTTTCAGATAAAATTTTATCATCTTCGTTATCCGAATATAGGATTTCCTTATATACTTTCATCATATTCCACAATATTATTTTTAAAAAATCTTGAATACATTTATATATTATTCGAGCGATATTATTTTTATCAAAATTATTGAACCTTAAGAGTAATTATTGAACCTTTTTTCTTAATCATACGAATATAACGAATCACATGCTATTATTTAAAAAGTATAAGGTTGATGTATAAAGGCCACGTGTGAAGACATTGTCTTATCGTTCGACCGACCAGTATGCGCGACGATGTAATTGATCGATATCAAGGGGTACATCACCGGCAGATGTTCGAACGCGCCCTCACCTCCATCTGTCTCTTTCATAAAGTCCCACTGTTAGTATATGGCAGAGGACCCTGCGGTGGATGCGTGTATACATACCTGCATTGTATATATGTATACACATATATTACATATAGTACGTGATTTGTTATATTTTCTACATATGTATAATGAATCTCTTTACACTGCTACGAACAAGACTGAAAATATAAATTATTTTCCTTAATGCTAAATACAAATGAAATTATTATTACACATTATAATGTTACGTAATTATTGTAGAATATGTAGACAGCAGGCTTCAACAATACTTTGATAAATTCGGGATATTTTAGAACACATGATTTTTTATATGTCGCGAAAGAATCTAAAAAGATTCAGGGTTGATCGTTTTATTTATATTTTTCACTTTTTACGCACCAGCGTTATTATTACATAGTAAAAAAAAAGTACCATGCTAAAAAGCATACTTGCCCTTGTAGATTTTTCTGTAACATGCCGATATAAATGGATCATTAGGAGCGAAACGTTCGCGATATGACATAAATAAATCTCGATAAAAAGCAATATCGAGCGAGTTTCTTCATTTTTCGTTTTATTTCAAGCGTGGCGGAACAAATTTAGCGGCATTTCGAATTGCGAGAGCACCCAGTAGATTCGCGCACGATCAACGTGATGCCTCGTACACCTTGGAACCAAGTGGATATACCTAATAGGTACCTTTATACGCGAGATTCAGGCGCGCTATAGGAGGCGTGCCGCGAAAATTGCATCATTTTTCACGGTTGCGAGCACTTTGCTCGATTCAAAAATCGCGCCTTCCATTCGGGAAGAAAAGAGAAAAATATCGCGGACGCCGAGGTAACGGGAAAGAGAAGACACGAACTACGAAGTAGCAGACATGATGCAGAAGGGAGAATGTGTGTCTTGTTATGCTCGATAAGATCGCAAGTTTATTAATTAAGCGCCATAGTTGGAAAGAGATGAAATCTCTGGTAAACATACGCCCGCACTCTCACCTTGCATTTCAGTTGTACTTTGAAATTTTGAAGAATACTTACACACAATCACATACAATGTTATTGTCAAGATTGAAAAAAAGAATTTGGGAACTGATAAGCATTGTCAAATATCACTGCAAAATTTATTGTATGTATATACATAGACTTATATATATTTATTATATGTACTTATTATATGTATAGGTATTATCAGAAGAGTTCGAGGGAGAATTAATTTTACAATTATTAATATAATAATTTAATTAGTACTAAATTATGTAAACATAAAAATTAATTTTTGTTATTGTTCAAATTTTCTAAACAATTTGAAGTTGTAACAATTTAAAGTATATTTTTTTAGTAGATAATATGATTAAGATTTTTTAACGTTGTTCAACAACTAATATTAAAGCTCTTAAAGATTGTATGTAATATTTTGATAAGAAATAAATCACATTATTTTTTTATTATTCTGATTTCTGATGCTTTTAAAGATTCTTAAATTTTCAATTCGTAATTCGAGAAAGACTCTTGAGCCTCCATTTTCGTTAAAAATTTAAGGCATTTATGTACACAACCAATTATACGTTTTTATAAAAGACTATTGGCCTATTATCCTCATTAGTAATCTAAAAAATACGCTCTACGATCATTCATAAAATTTATAATCGGACCTGTAACCGGGAACGATACGTAGAAACGTGCGCGTCGACGGAGCTAAAAAAAATAGTAAGTCTCACCCCGATCATTATGAATTTCAGTACGTTTTTTTCAGCGTAATAAATTAGTCAAAGACGCTCATCAATTTTATGACGCGCGCGTCCATAGAGAAACGATGCCCAAAACATCGTCCGTCCACCACTGCCAACTCCGGATGGCCTCGAACGTGATGGATGATTTTTCTTTCCCATACATATATTCGTGAACTGACGTCGAGCGATCTTCCACTGGCGCTCATTTGCGCACATACCCGTGTACCACCCACGTGCGTGTAACCGCGCGCAGCGAGCTTAACCGCTACGTGCGTCTGTATGCGTACGTGCGTGTGCATGTGTATGAGGACACGTAGCAACCAGGCACATTAGCGAACGCGATTCCATGAATAATAAGTGGCGCGAACGAATTGTTTCGATCGTCGTTGCTGTCGCCTGGATTACATTGCACCGAATTATCTGTACGTTTCTCTCTGTCAGCTCTAATTATTCCCCATTCCGTTTGTCGAGTGACATTACCTGATCGTTGACGTGTACTCTGGACCAGTAAAGCGGAATATTTATATACCAATTATATATATTTTACATAAACATGAGTCCTCGTATCTTAAAACCCATAAAAATTATTATTAATTTAGGAATGTCTAAGTTCGTTTTCGAACTGCGACGCATAGCACGAAAGTTTCCTTTATTGTCTCAATAATCGGTTCAATTTCTACTACAACGACTCGAAAGATGTTTCATATCAATCTCTCATCGTGTGATTCTCGTCCTTTTATTACAGACTGTCATGACGCATAATCACACAAGCAACTAGCGCAACTATTTGTAACTGCACTGTAAGTGCACACGTGCGATAACTTCTCTCGTGAATAATTTACATCGCTCTTCAAGTTCTTGGGTTTGTTTAAAGCTACGGTCCATTACGAACGACGTGGCCCACGCGGCAGAATTCCAGACTCCGGATAGCGATCCGCTATCCGTAAATCGCTTCGATATCGTTCGCACGATCGGCAAGATGATCATTTTCCATTTCTACGGGCCGCGTCTCGTTTCTCTCACGTTCCTCCAACGCGCGAGAGAGAGCCTCTCTTCCATCATAGACAAAGACTCGTGCAAGAACCATGTACCACGGGATAGGCTGCCGCCGCCACACGGGCTCGAGTTTTACGCACGTAAGAAGGAGATCGATATATTGGTATACGGGCGAAGGAATGATAAATGGCTGTGTCGAGAGATGCGCGGATAACATAATGAGACGTATTGTGCTTTCGACCGGGACCCACAAACTGGGCTTAGGGAACTCTCTCGGGATCTACCAGGCCCTAAAAATTTCTCAACTCGGTCTCTCTCCATGACTTTCCGGGAATTGTTGTTTTCCCGGAGAAAACATGCCATTCTCATAATCCTCTCTTTTGTCGGTAAAATTTTGCGCTCTAAGCGCTCTGGTTCATTATAGTTTTTATCTTCGTTGTTTTTATTTCTAAGTTATTGTTATATAACATATAATAATCTATAAATATAAATTATTTAATAACTACTAAATTTAGAATTTCCGCATATTTAAAACATATATTTGATATTCTGGATTATTTAATATCAATTTTGAATGGCCAACAGTACGAGTAGTTTTAAGATCGAACCTTAAATTGCTTAAACTACTCAAGTAAAATATAATAAACTGTTCGCTCTATTAGAGCTTAGATTTAAAAACGCAAAAGTTATTTATTTTCTGTGTTTTGCAATGAATATTTTTGCATTCTTAATATCTGACTCGATAAAATCAATCAAACGAATCGATCATTAGTTTCTAAACTGTCTGATGTCCATTTATACCAATGTAAATTAATTTTAATTTCGGTTTAATTTTCTCTTCATCTTTTTCTAATTCTTAGAACTAGAGAAAGATAAAAGGTAAATTCAACTGAGATTAATTTATATTTTAGTATTATATGATATATTCTACATTAGTAGAAATGAACATGACACATAGTTCTTTAAAAATACTAAATAATTCGATTAATTTGATTTTTTATAGAAATATGGCAATTATTGCATATTCTTTATTAGAGATTTTTTAGTTAAATTTGGCAACGATTATTCATACCTGTTAAATTTAAGTTATTTTCCAAAGAAATAGTTAATTTTTGTCAATCTATCTATCAATCTATCAATCTTGAATATATATGCGAATGCATTGCGATTGTTTCAATACATTATTAATACTAACAGTATGAATAATGTTAATAATGTTAACATTAATAATAATTGTACAACAAAAAGCAAAAACTTAGAAAATCAAAAACATGTTTATATAATATTTCTTATAAATCAACATATCTTTCTCGCGTATGGAAACTTTAAAATACATATAATCTCTTTTATGCCTGCAAATGTCAGATGAATAATATTGGATTCTTTCTGCGGTACGAGAGTTTTAAAGAAACTAAACACAGCACTTTTAGAAAATATGAAGATGTACAACGTGAAAAGTATCATTGCTCGAGATCGCGAGCATGATCCACATAATCGTATAAAAGATGACGTGTTTTCAATGTGCGAGAAGGTCGTGACAGGTCGCTTGTTTTGTCGGGCCGACAACAGGATCTTCCTTGTCCACTGTCAACTCATCCTCCTTCTCGAGAACGCGACTCCGGGCTTTTCGAGCTCCGATGACGGAGAGAAAGGAGGAGAACCCATGTTGACGCGCGAGGGGTTGAAACGGAGAGAAAGAGAAAGAGAGAGTGAGGAAGGAGGGAGTAGAGAGAGGGGAGAGAGAGAGAGAGAGAGAGAGAGAGAGAGAGAGAGAAGTACAGGGGTTAGACTAGGGGTTAGATAGGATAGGGTGTGTCGTCATGGCTACGCAGCAGGGGGCGGGGCAATCGATACACCCTCGCTCCACGCACTAAGCGCACGCAATGCGTTTATAACACAATGAAACAATGACGACGACCGCGGCAGGAAGGAGGGCGAATGGTGTCGGATGCGAGCGGGACGCTGGTCTAGAATCGCGCCTTCTACTTCCGAATGTGCGTTCAGTTGCCGGTCCTTCTGCGCGAGCGATGATTGGTAATGTCCACGAATCGAGACGATGTTTAACGGTATCTATTTATAGACCTATCGGCTTATTCTCACGATCCTTGCAGGGCTGACATGGAATCGCGAATAAATACACAATTTCTTGAATTTATTAAATTCGCTCTTTTCATGTCTCTGTTTTTTTTCGTCATTAATTTTATGTGACTTATTTAATATAATAATTTGATTTTTTTTTATATTGTACTGTGATTTTTTTTTTATATTATACTGTGATTACGCGTGTTATATTCCATCTGTGATTTCTTGATTTCTTCCTTTTGCTGAAAAGGATTTCGGTACGGATTGCATGGCTTAGCTGCGAACATTTTCATTTACCTTGCTTTACTTTTAGCATGAAAGGAAGGGCATAGTTCAGCGAATCGATTTGAAGATTAAAATAGAGGAAACCTGCTTCGAGCTATTATTGTATGACTTTGTAAGCTATTCACGCAAATTGATCGCATATAATTTTCCAGACTCGCATGACGAAATTCTGTGTATGGGTGCATGCGTGTATATATGTGATGCTCACTTGCAACCATCCTTTCCTTCTTTCCTCGAGAGCGAAAGATTTTTTCGGTTATTTCATCATGCGGCACAACAATACGAAGCCGCGCAGCTGACAATGGAAGGGAATCATCCGAAAATTTCAGACAATGAGTTCTTGAGTGTATCATTCGGTTGGTTATGAGCTTGCGATCATTTATCATTCAACCGACCGACATTTTTCATCGTTTCATCTTAAGGGGTGACGATTTCTAACATCTTTCGTTGATGCGTCGTCTTCCATATCTTATTCTTCTGAAATTAAATTATTTTTTTGAAGAAGCTTACATATGTATATACAAGGGGGAAGAATATGAAGTACTTAAACATTTATTTACACAGATTTGAAAATGATTTTGTTGGATCATCATCAAAATAATTAGAACGCTTAAATGTTGATGACAATGCTGTAAAAAGTTTTAACATTTTATCAATCAGTTTAAGCAGCTTACATAATCATTTTGATTGGTCCAAAGAAAATTACTTTTCCGATCTGTATCTGGCTAAATTTTTAGATATTTTAGCAAAATTTCTTTCTTTTCATATAATAATAAATTATAGATTATGTTGTGTTTGTACAATATAAAAACATCAAAACAATGAAAAATCATTTACAGACTATTACAGTTGATTTTTCTCTTGAATTAATTCTGTCAGTTTATCTCATTTTACACCTAGAGAAGAGAAGTTTTTCAACTCAAAGAAATATTTCTTTGCTATACGGTTGAAGCAAAATTTTCTTTGATTTAAACGTTATTTCTTTGATTTAAACAAATTTATTTTTTGAAATTAAATAAAAAAATTTATTTGATTTAAAGTAATTATATTCAAATCAAAGAAATAACATTTAAATCAAAGACATTTTTGCTTTAATCATATAGCAAAAAACATTTCTTTGAATCGAAGAAACCTTCCTCTGGGTGTGTGCATCTATTGTATTAGTAATCAATATTAGATATATACATTAGATATACACTAATATATATTAGAGAAATACAGTTATTTTCTGGATAACTTTATCCGACAGTAAATTAAAAATGAAAAAATGAAATATGATAAACCAAAAAAATATTATATTTACGTCAGGTACTCGTTCTCTCAGTTTCAATCTGTAATATTGTAGTTGGTTTTTTGTTTTATGATACTCTTTAACTCTGAATCAGTGAATAGTCACTAATTATCCAATGTTATTGTACTGATAATCAGTGAAGTTCAAATAAAAAAGGAAGAATGTTTGAGCATTATATAATTAAAATATCGATATTTGCGTTAATTATCGTTAATTTCAATCTTTCAATACCATATTCATTGAATTTAAGCACTAAAACAAGATTA
>Ga0157364_1006056_pt1 | contig 12376 bp, 5 predicted proteins | sample AttsexASBM2_FD_111476 | JGI IMG/M metagenome (GOLD analysis project Ga0157364, IMG submission 111476) | Fungus gardens microbial communities from leaf cutter ant in Ribeirão Preto, State of São Paulo, Brazil - Atta sexdens ASBM2 | ecosystem: Host-associated > Fungi > Mycelium > Unclassified ...
AAAATAAACCAATTTTTTACCTTTTTTTTTTTTTTTTTTTTTATTCTTCTTTTTTTTTTTTTTTTTTTTTTTCTTATACTTTTTTTTTAAGAAGGGGAAAAAAAAAAAAAAAAAAAAAAAAAGCAGAAAATAAAAAATAAAAAAAAAGAAAAAAAAGAAAAAGAATAACAAAAAAGAAAGAAAAAAAAAAAAAAATACTAAGTCTGTAGTTAGAACTATGGCTAGAGGAATAGTAGTATAGAGAATAACTAAGGAGATATTATAAAGATAACAACTAGAAGTCTAAGTGGTAATTTGCTAGAAAATGAAATGTAAGAGGCTAATTCATGTGTAAATAAGTATAGATATAGAAGTATACCTAGGTATAGTTAGAGTTCTCATCAAAAGTTAGGAAGCAGAAGTCTCAGAATTCAGTCTATGACATTCATTGTCAGAGTTAAAGACAGTAGATTCTATTTATCTTCCATTTCTTTTTTCATTTCTATTTTCTAAGATAGTTTCTAGGATATAAAATGACTAGAAGTTTAGGTAATAAGTTACTAGAGAATAAAACACAAGAAGTTGATCTATACACAAATAAGTGTGGCTATGAAAGTATACCTAGGTATGGTTAGAGTTCTATCTAGAAGTTAGAAAGCAGATATCTCAGAAGTCAGTATATAATACTTAGTGATCTATTAACTATTTATGTTAGTGATTACTATAATAGAGAGGCATATAGTGTGAATGTCTACAGAGTCAAGATAGACTTTGTCACTAGGCTAAAGACTAGTGCCTGAGTTTGTCTTTTGTTATAGTATAGTACTATGCCTTTCTATGACTTATAGATGGCTGATTTTAGTATAGACTTCATCTACTCAGTAAATTTCATGACACTTTCTAGCTTTGACCCTTATTAGTGTGATTTGAAGCCTATTCTAGGGAGACAACCTATATCTTAGAAGAACAGAAATTGCTGAGTAGAGACATAAACATTTTTATGCTGGAACTTCACTATGGGCAGAAAATCATACCAGTCACTTTGCCTCTCATTCATGAACAGTTAGAGATACTAGTCTAGTTCTTAATTGACATGCTCTATCTGATCATCCAATTGGAGGTACCAAGCTATGAATGAAGTAATTTCAATGCCTATCACATAATACAGTTTCATAGTAAAGTAGATAACAAACTATAGTTCTTTATCTAAGACTATATGAGTAGAGAGATCATGTAATTTCCAAATGTGATGTAAATAAGTGTAGTACAATATAAGTTGATAATAAGACTAAAGAACAGTACATAATAAACAATGTTCTTCAATATAGAAGTGGTAACTTAATAATACTCTACCATTATATATACATTGGGTTATCAGGTACTATGGGGGTTGTTGTTCAGAACTCTATGGAATTGATGAGGAATGCAGGATCTGGTTCTTGGATTAATAGATGATTGGAATAGAGTGTGATCTACATCAGAAGAGAGTGAAAAGAGTATAGACATTGGATAGTATGTGACACTTGCTATGGAAAGTGACTGGGTACTATTTATCATATTTCTAGAAGGCTTGGAAGAGTACTGCTTTAGTTACAAAGTCTGAGTTGTCTGCTTTAATATAGAATGAAGCTAAAATGTCTGGAAAGATCAGTACTAGTGTTATAGTGATAGTATTCTTAAATGCATCAAAAGCTATATACTGTACAGAGTTCTAGGTCCAAGTACTATTGCTTCCTATTATGTCAAAAAGAGAGTGAGCTATTTCTAAAAATTTATGTATAAACCTTTGATAGAAGTTGGTAAAGCCAAGAAATGTCTGTAAGTTTGTATGAGTAGTCAGCATAGGCTAGTTGTGAACCCTGGAAGCATTTACAAGACCCATCTCAACTTAATCCTCTAAAATCACTAGACCTAGATACCTGATATATATTTTGTCAAACTCACACTTTTCAGGATGTAAAGATTGTTTGTGCTCAGTCAAAACTCCTAAAACTCTACAAACTGCTTTATGGTACTTTTCTAATATCTGAGTGAAGATTAGAATGTTATCTAAGTATACTATCATAATGTCTTCTGTTATAAGGTTCTGTGTTATAGCAACCACTTGCCGGAATGGCACTTGTAGTATGCTTACTTCAGCAAAGCTCACAGAAGGCTATTTAGTAGTGGGGATTACAAGAGAACTCGACAAGGAGCTCTCACTGCATTGCTTCTCTATTTATATAAATACAAGGTGGTCTGTGCTACAACAATGTGTCTACCTCATGTCCTATTACTCATCTACCATACTTCTACCTTAAGGCTACCATGTTATATCCATGTGCCCTGATGTCATACTCTTTAATCTCCGTCATCATGTGTGCACCATGTGTACACCATGAGGAACCATTGTTCCTTGACGTCATCCCTAACCCTAACTCCTTTTAGACTCTTTCCAATCCTTCTAGTCTCTGTTACATGACTTCCAGATCACGTGCTCTCCATCTACTGTAGACTAATAATAATACTATCTATCTATGTCTAGCTAACCCTAACCCTAGCCAAAGTCTGTCTACACTCTCGTCTTATAATATTCTGAAAGATATCATTTATTATAGTTTGGAAAGTAGCTAGACTGTTGGTTATACTGAAGGACATTACCAAGAGTTTAAGTCTGTAGTTTATGCAGAAGGTTGCCTTTCACTCATAACTAGGCTTGATGTGGATATTGTTGAATCTCTAGTATATATCTAGCTTGGTATCTTAGAGTTTAGTAACAAACTTCAAGATCAGTAAGAATGAATACTTATTCTTAATCATAAGCATATTAAGATTTCTATAGTCTTAAACTAGATGAAGAAAGCTATTATTTTTCTTAATAAAGAAGACTAACATAGCCATAGAAAACTTTGATGATCATATACATCCAGTACAGAGGCTCTTAGTAATGAATATATATAACTTGAACTGTTCTATAGAGGATAAAGAGTATATCTTGGAGTATATCTTGGAAGACTTGGGCTTAGCCTTAGAAATAGTATGATCCTATCTTTGATGATCTATAAGGATATCAAAATCTTCTTTTACAAAGACTATCTCAAAATATTGCATATATAGAGAAAGAACAGAAGTACTAGTTGTGATCTAGCTCTTGTAGAAAGCTTTAGAGAGATATTGAGAAGAAAAGGCTATATCAGAAATTCTCAGAGTGAACTTAGTTGTTTTTGAATTTTTCTTTACTATTTCTTTCATAAGTTTAGTTTTTCTATTTTTTATATATTAGACTTAGCTAAGACCATAACATCATATCACATGTGACTTGGTAGAGCATTACAGAAACTACTAGAATAATTTAGTCATAGTTTCAAGATAAATTAAATATGCATATACTAGGTCCATAAAGTAGACTACTCTGTAATAGGAACTCTATTAAGTTCTCTTATATTATTTAATGTACAAGTACATCTTTTGCCTTAATATTTAGGCCTAAGTAATAATAGGCTGTAATATAGAGATCAAGAGTAAAAGGTTCAGGAAGTATTTAAGTCATATAAAAGATTCTGAAAATACAAATAGAATTCTATCAAATATGAGAAAAAGCTAGAAGATTTTTTACCAAGTCAGAGAAAAGACTAGACTAACAGATCTCTAAGATATATATCTGATATTTCTTAGCTTTTTAAATGGCTTGACAACCCAATCAGCATATGAAGTATTTCATTATAATAACCTCTTCTTTCTATTAGTGTCAGAATTGAAGATGATGAACTATATTTTATTTTATTTTTCTTTTTCATTTCTATCTTCTTTTTCATTTATTTTCTATTTTAGACTTATGATTAGCAATTAGTGTGACATACACATGACTGTCACAAACCATCACACATATGTCACATACTACATGATACTGTTATAATCACAAGTCATACAATCATATATTACAATAGAACATTGTAGAAAGTTCTAGAATGAGATAATATTATGTAGTATGTTTTGCACATGTTGACCTTAAGAAAAATGCATGGCCCTTTAAGGTAGGCTAAGGTTAGTGTAGTACAGACCAGTAGTATAGTGTATATAAGATAGACAGTTTTGTACTAGAAACTCTATTAAGTTCTCTTATATAAACTCTTATACAAGGTTTTGTCTTTTAACTTACTCCAAGGTTTTAAGTTTGTAACAATCAGTTGATCTCAAGATTATTCTCTTTTAGCTTATTACATTCTGATCCAGCCACATCTGTCCCAACTTACAGATAATGTCTTTTTCTCATCTGCACTTTCTTATCTCTTCTAGTATAAATTACTAGTCTTTATTCTATCTTGAATTTTCTTGCTAGACATTTGCCAAATCTATAGATCTTTATCCCTGGTATCCAAGAATCACTAGTAACCAAAATAATACTTAGCAGTCTCCATCCTAGATAACTATCATAAGTAGTATACAAACTAGTAGTTTATACTGTAAGTTTTATCCTGAGAATCAACTAAATTATTACCAACTTTGAGTGTTAGCAACAATACATTAGGAACAATACATCTTCCATACTTCCAGTAGACTTAGTAACTCATAATATCCTAAGTATGTCATCCAAGATATATGACCAGTGTTATGCTGAAAAATGCTTTTTCATAAAAGAACATATACTTATAAAGTTTTTAACTATTTAAGACCTCTTTGAAGACTTTATCAAGAAGACTTTATATTCCTAGATAATGCCTCAGGCTCTCTTGAGCAGGCATCCACTCAAGAGATGGTATGGTAGCTATTAATTAAACTAGATCTTAGAAAGATGAGGTCTTTAGAGATAAAAAATACTACTGCACTCACAAAAGACTGGCTACAAAGTATGGAAACTTGCAAGTATAATTGGCATAGCCACAAATATTCAGATAGCAAGATAAGACAGAAATATGCTAAGTCAAAAATCAATAGAGTCTGGAATATATTTGTAAGTAGAAGCAACTGGTGGAAATAATTAAAAAAGAATATAATTAGTACTTGTGAGCAGGAAAAAATTATTGGCTTGATATTAGGTTGTAAATAGAGAGAAAACCATATGCTTGTGAAACTCTAGAATTCTTTCATATAGTTTTGGTCTCCATTCTCTATATTCATTCCCTATATTTTTAGACTAATACATAAACCACAAATAGAGAGGAGTAAAAGGGAGAACCTTATCTGAATTTTCCTACTTGAGGGCAGTTTAATATTGAGTAAGCATTGTTAGTATCTACTATCACTTTTGGGCAAGTTTTGGAGAGTTCTAGCAGCTTGGGAAAGGCTAGCAAGATAAGTATCAGTTGATATCTTCAGTCATAAGGTTCAACTTGAGGGGCGCCTTTGGAGTATATCATCTGGGATAGATAGTGTTGTTAGAAGCTCTTAAGAAGCTTTGCAATCTATTCACTAAATTTTTCAGAGAAACTTGTTATACAGTGTAAGATTTACTGTTTAAAAGTGTATTAGCAAGAAAAAGTATTTATGAGTAGATGTTGTTTGTATATTTCTTTTAATATCCTTTCTAACTTCATTCTGTTGCATTTACAAGAGCTTTTTTAAGAGTTTTATATGTTCTAATCTTCTTTATATTATTGTTTCTACTCTTTCTCTCAATTTCTGGAGCTAATATAATTTCCTTCAAATTCTTTAGTATGCAGTTAAGAGCTAGTATTGCATAGTTCTTATTGCATCCTAGTATAACCTCTTTTCTACTTGACCCTTGTCACCAGTACAACTCATAAATATATAGTATACAAGTTGAAGCTAAAGGTTGTTCTGACTCTTGTCTCTTTTATATTATTGAATAATATACCAATAACTCATTTGGACTTTTGAGAGACCATCATTGGATCTTAGATAATGAGGTGTAAATTATGTCTAACATAGCTACATAAAGACAAGAATAGGTTTTATTTATCTAGACTGGAGACTATGAGCAAGGTCTACTCAAAATGTGACTGATTATACAGCATAACATCTACTACTTCAGATATTTAGAACTTTGACCTTTTTCTAGAGTAATTAGAACAGTTTTTATAAGAGAAGTCTAACACTAAGATCTTTCCTATCTTGACCTAGTTTGTATTTAAGGATATTTCTCACTTTCACTTTTCACACTAAATATGAAAGTGAAAACAATTAACAAGTTGGAAGAAAACTCTTACTATTAAGAAGACTACATTGTGGATGACTACTTGAATGAATTTCAGACTCTAATCTTGAAAACTGGTTATGTTAATCTGTGAACTATCATGGTTAAATTCTAAAGAGGTCTATAACTAGATATTCAAGACTAGATTGCAATAATGTTTATAGGGCATCCAGAAGACACCAATCCATCTAGCTAGTCTAAAACTGCTTGATATAAACCAATCTCATTAAGCTAATGATGTTATGACTTAAGTTCAAGTAATAGAACAAAAAAAATGACTCTTGTATTGAGTAACACAAGAAAAATCAATGGAGTTCCAAGTACAAACTAATCTACCTTATATACTATAGACCATATTCTGTGCATACACTATAACTAACCTACTTTAAAGTTTATGTATATTCTGTAAGACCAACATACTGTTGCTATACTGTATAATATTATCTGTTCTAGAACCTTACACATCCTTTTCTATGTCACATAATTGTATGACATATGTGACCACCTTGTGACAGAGTACATCAACCTCTCTCTACCTCCTACTATTAAACCAGTCCATTGACTGAAATATGAAAAACAACTCTTTCTATATCTCACTATTAGTTTTTTAGATACAAAGAAGATATCTCTTTACCTTCAAGTTGAACTGGACATTACAGATACTAACCAGTGACACTCTATCTATGTTCTTCTTGACTTTGGTGTAACTGGTAGTTTTATAAATAAGAAATTTGCAGATACATTGAATCAATACAAGAAAGATATCTTGTATCACAAAATGAACTACTTACTTATTTGTGATATCTGAACCTTGGGTACACTCTCAGAGGTTTAGGAGTAACTCAGAAGTTCAATAATGATGACAATGATGATTAAGATCAATACAGATAATAAAGAATAAAAATTGATGAAAATTAATATTATTAAGTCTGAGGTTTAGTTCTTAGATATAAAGGATAACATATAAAAGAGTGATAGTCTATGCACAAGCTATTTACATCACATGATCAAAACTCATACCTGATGGGAGCTGTCATCTGTCATAGCAGCTGTCAGGCTAATTTTAGAAGATAACTAATTATGTCACTACATTGATATGCTTTTATCTCTACCAATACTTATTGCTTTGAGACGTATCATATATCGTTGTAAATGTATTGATGAGTACTTTCCAATGCAAGTTTAATCATGCAAATCCGTCCAGCAGTTTGTGAGATATTAGCAGATGAAGCTTTTACAGCTACTGATGGCCTGATATCTCAGTCATTTGTTGTCACTTTTGTACTTCCCTATATATATGCAGATAGCCCTCATTTGGGGCTTTCCAGTGCAACTTATTTTGTGAAAATCAGACTACTGGTTGTGGAGATACAAGCTGAATGAAGTTTGTGACATCCTGATATGTTGTAGTGTTCAATATTGATAGTACTGCTAATAAATCTGGTCAAATTTCAGAAGTAATTGGTATAGTACACACTCAAAGCAGATATTGCATGCAGTTTCCAGTTTGGGCAAGTAGAACTTGATATTGGGATATCTAATATAAGAAGATTATTATCTCCAATTTCCAGTAATAAAAACACAGATTTTATTATATGATCTCTACTATTCTTGCCTACAAACTCCAGTCTTCACTCACATTCATATCTTTGCCCTTCTATGTCTCTGATCACCATTAGATGAGTTTTTTTCCAATTTTAGATATTATTCTCAATGTTTTCATCAGTGTTCTTGACCATCTGGTGCAATCATTCTGATCTTATATAAATATTGTTCTGTTTGATTTTTATGGACTGGTAGAGTACTTAGGATAGCTGTCACCTTCAGAGAACCTCATTCTTGTTATGAACTAAGATTCTTAGGGTTGGATAATAGAACAACTCTTGTATTGAGTAACATAAGAGAACTCGATAGAGTTCCTAGTACAAAGTAGTCTACCTTATATACTACTACTTATGGTCCATGCTCACTACTATGCACCCTACCCTAAATGACCATGTGTATGACATGAGGCCAACATGTATTGTCCATGTTGTATGACATCACTTTGTTCCAGAGCCTTTTACTCTATTCTCCCAAGTCTTGTGATCAGTCTTGTGATTATGCCATCAACTTGTGACTGATGTGACAGTGTGACTGATAAACCCTAACCTGAGTTGTTCTACAATTAGAAAAGAAAAGATAAAATATAGTGAAAAGCGAAAAATAAAAGTTAAGTCTATTGTCAACGATCTTGACAATTCTGGTTTTTTAGATTTCTCTAGAGATGAGTTATGTATTAGATATTACTCATCAATTTATGTTTTTCTAGAGTCATAATCTTTGCTGAATCACCACAGTCTTTTCCCAGTTGCTCTAATATCTATGGCTCAAGAATCACAATCTGGAAGTCAACTGGCAGAAAGGAGAAGTAGAGATGATATGTTGTATACCAAGATATAAAGGCTGTGGAAACTTGCAGAAAGTAGAAGTTAAGGTAAGAAAGACAGAAGAACAAATAATTATTGTATGTCAAAGTGAACCATTTCCTTAAATTTTAGATAAGAAGTTAAATATAGCAATAAAGTGTAAAAATGTTGGTAGAGAACTGGAAGATTAAGTGTTTTTGACTTGTATTCTTTTAAAAAAGTCAGCTTTAGACATTTAGGCTATAACTACCACTTTTTAAAAACTTTCTAAAGCCTTCAAGAAAAGTACTGTAGTAAATAAGATGCCTCTTTCTCTTTTTAGCTATACTCAAGATTTTGAGTTGATGTTTGTAAAAGAAGAGTTTGATGTTCTCTTGGATTACTGCTAGTGAAACTATACTATAGAGCTTATTTCTGGTTTAGAGCCAAAGTTATCTAAAATGTATTCTTTCTTATCTACAGAACAAGCAGAGTTCAATATCTTTTTCTCAGAAAATCTCAAAATTAGTCACATCTGTTTCTGTTTCTCTAAGTCACCTATGATAATATCTATTTTTTTATCAAGAAAAATAATGGCTGACTCCAATTGGTTTAAGACCATCATATACTTAACTTCATGACTGTCAAGGACAAATATCTACTTCTTGTAAAGAGACCTATTACTATGCTAAAAGCTCAAGTCTCAAGCATTGTTGAAGCTTATAGTCTTTTTCATTTTTTACCTACAAGCTACAATCTAAGCTACAATTACTACTGCTAATCTCACAGAGTTAGTCAAGTTGACATCTCCACCTCTCTACTAGAACTGTTTCAAGTATTATCCCTAATATAATTATAATTTTCCATTTTTAACTATTGTTCAATAATGTTATGATCTCAAGATCTTAGAGTAGGTCAAGGAAAGGAACCTTGTATAGGGTTTACACAAGAGAACTTAATAGAGGACTCTGTATAGGATTGTCTACCTTATATACTGAAACTTTATAGTTTATGCTACTCTACTTCTAGCCTACCCTAAATAACCATGTGTTTGTCTTAAGATCAGTATGTGTTATATATGCTGTATGATATCATCCTCCTAATGTAACATGGTCATGTAACCATGACTGTGACAGCATTCATGTAATATATGACTGATGTATGATACTAACCCTAACCCTAAGTTCTCAAAATAAAGAAAAAGAAAAAGAAAAATAGTTAGTATCTACTGTTTTCAACTCTAACAAATAAGTTCTCTGTAAACCACTCAACATTCAATATTATTTTATTTAAGTTCCTGACCATCTAGTATAATTATTTTGAGGTTAGATCAGTAGTGTTCTACTTAATATTTTAATTGATTTGTATAGACTGTCTAGAGTATTTAGAGTAGCTATCATCTTCAGAAAACTCTATTCCATCCTCTTAAAATTCTCTAGAGATAAGTTATGTATTGTGTAGGTTCAAGCAATAAACTTAGAATTTTCTAGAGATTTTAAAACTTCATACACTTTACAGACTTTGCTTAGTTGCTCTAATAGTGGAACAGAATCTTTCCCCTAGAACCTTGAAATGTTATTGATTTAGCAGTCTTGGATTGTCTACTCTTATATCTTGACCTCCTTCTTTCTTTCTTTCTTCTCAAACAATGTCTACTCTGAGTAATCACTCTATGAACCTCATTAATACTAACAAAACCATAAATCTTCTCCAGCATTATCTAAGAAAAGTAGCCAAGCACCAGTGTATCTCAGAAGTTAATACTAATAATATCCTTACTAGTCTTATAATTCAACTCTAAAACTTGTGAACTCTAGTATTGAACCTTGCTTCTATATCTATAGATGTACTCTCTCTACTATCACCTTTAAGTTTTTCTTCTTCTACTAACACTTCCACATCTAAAAATCTATCCTACTATACTCACCCTCATGTTTGACTTTTTTAAAAATTTAGGGAAGATTAATAAACAGGATGAGTCTTTATAAGTTCTTGCTTTCTATACATCTAGTTATCTACAGATCAATTTTCTTATGACTGGAATAAGATTCTTTGAACTCTCTTATTCTTCAAAAGCAAATACATCTCAAAATAGTCTCAAAGAATATTCTGTGAAGAGTTGACCACTAGCATTTCCCCTATTATATTGTAGACTGAGTTTAAATAGCTCTTCTAAGATCATTTTCCTATTAATGCTGCTACCAAAGTAGTTAACAAGCTAGAAGAAATAATCTATTACCAAGAGAGTCATATAGTAGAGGAATACTTAGATGAGTTCCAAATTTTGATCATAGAAGCTAGCTATACTAATCTTTATACTGTGGTAGTTTTCCCACAGACTTCAGACAGCAATTCAAAATCAGATCACAATCTTACTGATAGGAAGACTAGAAGATATAAATCTTTCATATGGTTCAACACAATGAGACACATAGATTAAGCTAGATAAGCCAATAAAGCATTTTGGTTGATTTAATAAGCTATTACCATTCCTTTACTTCAGACTCTATAAGATTTGTTAGTTATTTCTGCCTCTTATCAGCTATTCCCTTTTACCTTAGTACTATTATACCTATTATCACTAGGTGTTCTTATAAATATATATACCATCTGAAAGTCCCACTCTACACCAACTAGAGAATGTTATCATTATGAGGATATAAACTATGTAGTCTACAAGTACCTAACAAAGTTCAACATGCAACAGTTAACTACTAAGCAATGGTAGAAACTAATAGAAAACTTGAATACATTAAGGAACATTGAGACTTGTCAACAGTTAGAGTTTGTGAACTGAGATAGTATTGATAGTACTATAGACAAACAGAATTTTACTTAGAGTAGATAGTGATTTGTGTGCTCTGACTACTAGTAGATAAGTTCACTATACTTGAGATAAAAAAATATATATCCAAGTAAACAGTAACTCCTCTAATATACTTCTTGCTTATTCATTTTATATAATCTCTGTAATCCTTGCTAGAAATCTCAAATAGAAAAAGAGACTTTTTTATATATCTAACTATTAACACTCTCAATACCCATAAAATCTTGCTATACTTTTCTATTGTTCTCAAAATTACCAATACCTCTGAATTGTTCTCTGTACAAGCACTAGTAGACTTTAGAGCTATGGAAATCTTTATTAATTGAAGCTTTGTAGAGAAACACTATATAAACACCTGTAAACTCTCAATGTTTATATCTATTTACAATGTTGATGGTACTTCTAATAAGAATGGTCAGATATTAGAAGTAGTAGATATAGCTCTTTATTATCAGTTGTATTTGGAGTAGTCCTTGCTTACAGTGCATAGGCTAGATAAGTAAGATCTTATTCCTAGTTTCATATGACTTAAAAATTACAACTCTAAGATAAATTAGCAAAAAGAAGTAGTTATAACATAATGCTTCATATATTGTTCTGGTTGTCAAAACATTTAAAAGATTAAGAAGTACCATGTCAGAGTTGAACATAATAGACTTATTTTATTTTTATTTTATTTCTCATTTTCATTTATTTTTTTAAATTTTTAGACTTAGAGTTAAGGATTAGTATAACATCACATGTGACTGTTACAAATTGTCACACATAGGTCACAGATCACATAAAGCTGTTACATGTCATGGTCACAATCATACATCAGAGAAAAATATAGAAAGTTCTAGAATAATGATATTATCCTACTATTATAAACTTAAATTCTTTGAGTTGGATAAAAGCACAAACTCTTGTATTAGAGTAATACAAGAAAACTCAATAGAGAGCTCTTTACAAAATAGTCTACCTTATATACTTCTACAGATGGTCTATGCTAGTTACTGTGTACCCTACTCTAAATGACCATGTATAAAGCATGAGGTCAACATATAGTGT
>Ga0157364_1006057_pt1 | contig 12376 bp, 8 predicted proteins | sample AttsexASBM2_FD_111476 | JGI IMG/M metagenome (GOLD analysis project Ga0157364, IMG submission 111476) | Fungus gardens microbial communities from leaf cutter ant in Ribeirão Preto, State of São Paulo, Brazil - Atta sexdens ASBM2 | ecosystem: Host-associated > Fungi > Mycelium > Unclassified ...
CCTCAAAAGATGACCAGTTTTTTCGACGCGGGATTCGTACGCTACCCGAAAGATGGGAGAAAGTAGTGGCCAGCGATGGATAATACTTTGAATCATAAATGTATAACCAGTTTTTTACAATAAGCGAATTTTGGAAAAATAACGGCGGAAGCAAAATTGTACACCTAATAATAATAAAAAACCATCTGAAAATGCTGAGAATAAAATTACATGGTTTATAATTCCTTACATAAGTTCATTTTCGGAAAAATTTAAAAACATTATAAGTAAGTAATTCTATTGTAAAACTCTCATACCATATTTCTTAATAAGTTGTGTACAATGATCAAAACACATAAAGATCCGATTCCTGCATATATGAGAAAGAAAAATAGTATACAGAATATCATGTAAAAATTGTGACGTTTCTTATGCAGAACAGACCAGCAGACAAGGATATTGAACATAAAAGTGACATTAATAGATCTAAACCGACTAACTCTGTGCTGTCTGAACATAGGAGGAAGCGCAATCATAATTTCAATTGGAATAAAGTGAAAATCCTAAACCATGAGAGAAAATATAGTAAGCGGCTGATTTTCGAAATGATAAATATAAAACGACAAAAGAACGGAATCAATTTAAACACAGACAATTATTGAGTCCTTGTTATAATTGTTTTTTAACTTGACACATTATTATGTATGATAGTGACAACAATGTTTGATTTTATAAACTTTCATGTATATTTGTATTAGTATAACTTAAGATTCGCAACCGCTAAGATCGAAGTTTTAGTAAAATGATATTGATTGATACCTATTATATGTATATCGATTTGTTGAACTTCACCTCGAGTTTCCGCATTTCTATCACGACCAGGTTCTCGGAAAAAACGCTTCTATTGAAAGTTTGGTTTCGCGATCATTGCCTCTACACCGTATCTCTTATCCCAATGCATTACTAGTCGCACATTAGCATGGTTACGCATATTCTCCATGATCTTGTCGAAAACTGCGTTGTTCATTAATTTGAATAGCTTTTTCTTGAACTCATTCTTTGCTAAAGTTCTAAAATTTGTATTGAGTTCGATGTACTTGCGAAATCATGGAGATTGCATGAATTGCAGTATATGGATCTTTGTAATGCGGAGACCGTGACGAATACATTGCTGCAGGTTACGATAATGTATGATGTAACATTTTTTTATACAAAGTTGCGAGGAGCTTCTCCTCTCGCTTGTCGGGTGGCTTCTCAACGTCGTCCGCGCATTGGACGAAACAGTAGATTGGAGGCGCATCATGGACATGTTGCGGATACTCCAAGTCAATCTCGAGAACATAACCAGTCGGTGAATGTAACATTCATAACATAAAAATTGTTTACGTTGTCGACCCAGTTAAAATCAGTGTATGGTAATGTTTACACATTGCCCAACCGTACAAGTTGTTGACATCAGGTACATCGATGGTTTCAATGGATCGTATGATTGCATATATTTGTTGTTGGCGCATACTTTGAACATTGATTCAGAACGTCACGTATGCCACGTTCGATGAATAGAATTATGTCAACGTAAGAAGTTCGAAATTGACGCGATGATATGTTTCAACATCACGTCCCATATAAAACCTGATAGTGTATAATAATACGCAGGATCGAGTCCATAACTCGTGATGCAACTATCCCGAAAATTCTCAAATATATCGACAATATCTGTTTTTAGTACAAGTCGCTATATTCATCGAGGGTTCGAATGGAGAATCGCTGCCATACATTCACGGCGTATGCATAATTGCTTTCGGATATGACACCTGTCAACTATAAAAAGATTTACGTGATAGTAACTCAGCTTTCTCCAACTTTTCGATGTAGTCAACATATTCGGAAATATACCTTTTCGCGTTAATAAATCGAAATTTTCTGCGGATAAATTAAAAAATTCACATGCATTATCCGTAGTTTATTTTTATCAAGATGCCAATTTTTCTAAATTTGATGCGAGAAATTTAAACGAATCAATAAAACGTAATGTTATACAAATTTTCTTTTGATCATTTTTATCTATAGTGCTATCGACATGTTTCATAAAGGAAATGTATTTTTCTTTCGTTATCGGTAATAAATCTATGTCCTTCGTAAGCGGCTATTTCTTTTATGATGAAATGTGTGTCATATCCCAATAAATTATGAAAAATTATGGGAATGCAATGTGAATCTTTGTAATTTAAGTTGCAATTTAAATGCGCGGGGCCTCTATATCGCCCGGTGAGATGGTAATGATCGTGTACCAATGTGTTATCTTTTGCGAACGGTTTCTCACACACAGCACACATAGTGCTGTTAAATTTTATCCAATCTCTCGTAAAATCTGCCATGGAAACGTTAGCGGATAAGATAATTTTGACATTATATGCTAAATTTTTTAGTTTTTTTCTCGGCGAACTATGCTATACATATAATCGTTATCGCGACGACACCGATATTTCGATAGTAAATCATCGTACGAGCAATGAACATAGTACGCTATATTAAAAATGATGTTGGTACGTATAGCTTAATGTTTCCATATCTTGCTTTTTCACCCTTTCCAAATTCCAGGTCGGCATATACAACAAATAGGATGCATTCCTTTCCTCGTTGCTGAAACTCAATCACTTGTTGCCCTCACTGGACAGCCGGATCATGCAGTTGTTAAATTTTCCACAGTCTATTGCGTGGATCTTCAATTTCGTGATTGTATGAAAATAGTGCAGGCATCTGGAAAATAACACAAACTTTTATTATTATTTAAAAAAAAAATGTTTCTTAAAATATTTATAATTTTTTCTTTTTTAAATGTATACGAACCTATCACAGTATATTCTATTTTTCGTTGCTGTAATTTGCGATCTCACAAGGCGAGATAAATCCTTGAACCATGCAAAATGCCCTGTATTATTGTTGGATCCTGTACGTATAAGAGATTAACGTGTTTGCCCCTCTTTCGGTGAGCCGTAATGAAAGAATTTCTTTTTGCTCCTCGATGAGATAAACATTGATGGAGATGTCGTTGAGACTTTCAAATTTTTTAATTTGACTCAACGTCATTGGGAACTGGATGCCTGTGAGATTTAGCACTGTAGAATAATGCGGATATGATGATTCTTACTTCGTATGTTTTTTAGCTGTAGTGTGTAGAGTGGCAACCACTCCAGGCAAAACATGCATTGTCCATGGATCGCAAGTTGAGACCACCGCTCTCTTCATTTTAATTTCTCAATGACATCTCGCATGCAACGCGATTGTACTTGTTATTTACATTTACAGTTAAATTCAAGATACACGACAGCGTTCACTCGCTATCGCGTTTTTGGAATTCCTCCGATGTCAGGATAGGCTCGACCACGCGCGACACGTACCATTCTTGCAAATCGAACGAATGGAAGATTTCATAGTTTCTCATGCTCATACTTTTATTCGCACATTTATCACCCAATACAAATTCATCATTAAACACTGTGTTTATCTTAATATTATCTTATTTCTAAACACTAACACTTTGCACACGTTCCAGAACTATCTCTCTCGCATCCTCAAGGAATTGGCGAGATTTCGATATGTCCAGAGTTATTACGGCATCGGTCAATATACGGCTTTCGAACGCTGTACCAACTTCGCGCCATTGAAGTCCTGCGCTATACCCGACACTCACTTGCACAAAACATTAGCGCACAGTATCTTTCAAATTTTCGAGTTTCGCGATAGTCTGACCGATCAACGATTGTTTAATATCAATCGATAATCGCGGACGTTTAGCACGATTCTGTTTCTCCAGCGATGAAATTATTGCAACGCTGTTCCCACGCAAGAAATTCTTCTCGCATATTTAACCTTAGCGACTTGCGCTATAAGATCACGTTCCGTTTGATCCATATTAAAATGTACCGTTTTTCACAATCGCTAAAATATAATTTTCACACAGTCACTAAAAAGTATAATTTTTGCACAGTTGCGTTAAATGTCTTTCACACTGTGCAAATGGAGCATAGATTGCATGGCAATATTTGATACAGCGGATTTCGGCATTCTTTATAATACATACATCAATATGTATATAATAACATGTTGGCGAAGCCACAGAGTGAAAACGTAAAAATAAATCATTTTTATGATGAGCAAAACTTGTCACGATCTCAAGAATGGTTTGAAGTGTATAAATAATAAAAGTATGTGACGCACATCCTATTTGTTCCATCCAAAGTATTGATTTCAGCTCGTATTATCGAACGACTTGTTCCTTCAGCATAACTGTCACTGTCGCTTTCATAACATGAGTCCGCGATTATAATCTGATTCTGATTCTGATTCTTTTTCAACAATTATAAATTCGTCGAATCTTGATCCATTATTTTCTCAAAACTACTTTCATTTCTTCGAACATTTCGAATACTTCATCTCTAATATTCGCGAATTGTTCCGGATCCATGTTTCTAATATACTCGACTACGTTGGTTATGTTCTCAACATTCATGATGGTTAGTCATACTTTTTCCATTATTTTTATTGCGACCGATTCGTTCGTCTTCGAGAACACCAATTGTGGAACTGAGCGCTTTTAATTCATTATATATTTTATTTGCGACTTCTTTGTCCTGTTCTTCAATCCTATTGGGATCGCAATATCGATGATATGTCACTGATCTCGTTCTTCCAAGATCATTATCGGCGCTTTTGATATTGACAGAAAAAATTGCGAGAACGCAATATGATTTTGCACTTAGTTTACATAAATATCTGCCAGCGTCTAGAGTTCTACAGTCAGCCAATACTTATAATCTAAAGTGATTAATATATAACGGTCGCTCGTAATTAATACCCTGGGCAGCTTCGCTGCAACGAAGGATGATTCTCAGCGTCCTTTTTTGTCAAGTCTCATCTGCGCGAGATTCGTTTTCTTCTTACGCGAGTGATTTTTATAGTGATTTTTATAGCAATTTTATTAATAATGGGTGATAAACAATAATAAAAAGTTGTAGCGATTGCTTCCTCCTCCTCAGATCCCTTCGATCGATTGAATGATAGGACTATTGCAATTGATATCATTCAACTATATAGCGAAATTGAGTTATTTCATCATCTTCTCGAGATTGGTAAGATTGTAGAGGTTGATGAGATAGTGGAGAAAAAGGAGGAAGAAAAAGAGGATGAAAAACAGAAAGAGGATGTGGAAGAAGAAGAGACTGAAGAGGAAGAGGAGGAAGACGAAAAGGAAGAAGAATTATACATAGGTGATCTGCTTATAAATTTTAACATCAATCCTCAAGAATGTGGATTTCATGAGGGCTTCCTTCATCTATCGAGCGATTTTGAGTTTCTAAACTTCCTCGTAGCTGAAGTTGAAGAAGAAGATGAGGCTGAAGAGAAAGAGGAAGAAAAGGAAGAGAAAGAGGAGGAAGAGGAGGAAGAGGAGAGGAGGATGCGGAGAAAGTAAGAATTTTTATAATATTATATATTTTGTTTAAAATATTTAGTCCGCGACGAATTTTTGGGGAAAGCGTGGAGTTCACGGCGACGGCGGCAGCGGCGTCTAGGCCCCAATGATACGTGGCGCATGGTGACACATATCATTAATATTTGATGTTTATATAGACAGTATTTACATAAACACCAACGTCTTCGATCGAGCCGCGCCTACGAGTATCCCCCACGCCTTTGAATTCTTAGTACATCTACTGATTTTCTCATAAATATTGTATTTTTTAGTCTTTAAAATATTTTTGATAAAAATTAATTTTTTTTAATGTTTTTAACTTTGACATTAAAAGTTTATAAAAAAAATAAAAAGTGGAAAATGTTTATAATATGATTGATCCCCTAACTTTTCCAAATATTTATAAAAAATGCTTTGAACATTAATTTTATAAAAATTGTGATCGAGAGAAAAATTTCTAAAGCTCCTGAGTTGTCACTTCAGTATATTTAATTATGACATCATAAGTGAAAAAATGATACCCACACAACACGTAATATTGCAATAATATTACAGTGAGATTACAATATTATAGTAACATTGTAACTTGCAATATTACGTAAATACTATTAAAGTATTACACTGCAATATATTACAATGTAATATTACAGTAATTTTATTGAAATATTACAATGATATATCAATATTCATTACTACAATGTCATTCAAATATTATCATAGAGATATATCGCAAGGCAATGTTACCGCAATATCGTTCAAATATTTCATTGTGATACATTGCAATGCAATATTACAGCAATATCGTCTAAATATTGCTAAATATGATATATCGCACTATTACCATCAATATATATCACTCATCATTTAAATATTATAATGTAATATCGCGATATTAGTATTACCGCAATATCATTGGTTGGCTACAATGGCTACAATGTAATATATTGCACTGTAATAATACAGTAATATCATTCAATTATTATATTGCAATTTAGCGCATTGTGCATTATTACTTCAACAGCGAAATATTACAATGCACTTTATCGCAGTGCCATCTTCCCAAGATATAAATAATACTATATTTTAATTTATTACTTAATAAATATTAAGTATTAAATATAAAAAAATTAGAAATATAGATCGAATATAACCCACAATATGGATACGAATAAGTTATATTGTGTCTTATATTTTATTTGTATCTATTGCAGTTATATTTAAAATTCATTTACTATTTTTTTTATTTCTCCAATACTTAACATTTTTCTCCTGTTCTTAACTTTTTTTATTATACGAGTGGACAAATAATACATCATTGAAATATATATACAAGTCAATGTTCCAATGTTCATTGTTTAAGATACGATAAACCTAAAAAAGGAGAAAAATTTAGAAAAATTAAGCCAAACGATTATTTATATTTTATTTTAAAATAAAAATTTAAGGATATTCTTTATTCCCACAGTACGAAATATTGCAGCACTATTGCAATATTTTAATAGTGCATAATATTACAAAAATTGATATATTATATTGAACATGTTAGATCCAACGGATTCCCACGATTCTTTTTTTTTCATGGAGATCTTGAAATAAAAAGACAGCTATAAATAACGGACAGAATTAATTGAACATTATAACCTAGAGAAAATTAAAAATTTTCTTTTCTCACTTAAAAACTAAAACCAAGAATTCAGTATCTCCTCGTAAATGTCGCTCCGAAATAAATTAAAAATCAGTGCATGTGCATGAGCGGTGGAACACTGCGGCTAAAATAATAATAAATATGTCATTGAAAGCCTAAGACCAGCGCCAAGATACTTTTTAACGATCAAGTCACGATGATTCTTACGAGATCCTCCGTCATAAAATCTAAGAAGCAACACGTTCAGGAGTAGGTCTTGGGTGATGCCGTGCTGACGCTGCACGTACGCTTTCTCGATGTATTGCACGTTTTTCTCATAAATCTTAAGATCTTAAGATAAAATTAAGGATACTTCCACACGCTACAGATTCCGATCAATGTCTTTTTCCATCCTTGACCAATTAGAAAGAAAAATATATCCCACTACCTAATTAATGAACCTATCCACCAATAAAAGCGCTGTTAATCAGGGCAGATTACTATAAAAACCTTGGTGGAACTCAGCGCCTTTTTTCCTAATTTTCTCTCTGGGAACGGACGTAACGATCCGAAGTTCTTATTTTCTTAACTGGTCAACACTTTAAAACTCAGAGTTTAGAAGCAATGATGGAAAAATTCAACTTCGCATACTTTAGCCAGTGAGACTTAAAGATTTAGAATCAGTGCTGAAGAAACATCACCAATCTCGCACATCCTGGCCGAAGGCCATATATATTCCTAATTTTTTTATATTTAATACTTATTATATTATATTTAATACTTAATATTTATTCAGTAATAAATTAAAACATAGTATTTTTTATAGCTTAGGAAGACTGGCACTGCGATAAAATGCATTATAACATTTCAACGTTGTTGCAATAATAAGCTATCGATGAGATTCTCAGTAGTAAATCGATATATCTTTATTCTCTGATCCGCCTCATTTTTTCTTTCAGTAATTCATTTCATTATTTTATTTTGTTTCTTTTTATTATTCATTTACTTTTATTTTATTTTATTCTTTTCTTTCTTCCTTTTAAGTTTCCATGTAAAGGAAAATAAAGACATTGCAGTCCGTTTACGCTATAATCTCTGTCACCGTCGCATCACGATAATTGTTCGCCCCTGTCAATTGGTTGTTCGTGTCCGCCCGTTAATCATCGTCCGAGAAAAATCAGACCGAACTGACTCTTTCAGATCCATCAAAACTTTCTCTCTTTATTCCCTCGCTATACTTTCCATAACTTCCTTCTGCCACACGATACTTTCATACACGCACATAGAAACATGCCTAATCAAAACGAAACAAACCAAAGAAATTGTATAACAAAAATGTATTGCTAAATATTTCTGTTATTATATTACTATTATAAATTTAATCCTTTGTTAATTTGAAAAACCACTCCTTGTATTCATTGTAAGCTCTTTCGCGATTGCACTTCGCCCTCTCCCCTTGTCACTTGGATTAAGATCGATGACCGAAAGCCAGGGCTAAGGACGTAGTGGCATTAAAGTGTGTGGCACACTGATCCAGTTTGGATCCTTTAAATTAAAAGTACATTCGACTCCGTAAGTTCGCTTAGCAGAGTTGAGGTTACCACTTCGTCTTCCATTCGACTCCCGGCTCGTTAGAAAGGCTCACGACAAATCGAATGCCTCTTGATTTGCGTCAGTCTTTCCCCACAGTTCTCTTGTGATCCGGAGCCTGGACACGATCAAATCGGTCTAATAATTGGATTCCTGTTGCTTTCACTCCTTCAGTTTCATGCATGCGAAGCTTGGACGTAACAGTTGCAACAGTATTGAAAAATATTTTGTAAAAAATATTGTAATTTATTGTTGCAGTGTTATAAGTCAGTAGATTATATTTAGAGAAATATTACATGTTGCTATAAAATTATGTAATATTTCAATAATTATTCTAATTCTATTAATTGCTAACATATTATTGTGTGTTGTGTGTTGTGTTTAACGTCATATTACAAAATACATACGATAAAGTTATGATCAAAAAATATTCGGGGACCTAGAAAACATATCCAAAAAGGAAATCTCCAGAAGACTCGTCTATTCGGTTTATTAAAAGAAATTTGCATACTCTTTTGAAACTTCTGGGCATTTTCTCCTTACGAAATGCGTATCCCTTTTGTGACTACTTATTTATTGAATTGTAATATTGCAACAATATATTGTAATATTTTCTACAAAATTAAAATTACAATATTTTGCAATATTATAGCAATATTTCCAATAAAATGTTATAGTTTCAATAGTGCACCAATATCGCAATTTTCATAATATTGTGCATTATTAAAATGTTATTGCAATATTTTGTGCTGAAGAGATAAGTATGCAACTCAACCATGAGAGGGACACGTTACTCGTAAGAAGAAAATACCCAGCAGTCCTATTAGAAGGAATACACAAATCGAGTTGGCGTGTCCGAAGATTTCAACTCTTTTTAAGAGTACTTTCTAGGCCTCTTGTTTCTTTAGTATGACTTTATCTACTTTAGTATGACTTTATTTACTTTAGAGTGCAATATTAAGCAATAATATTTTAGCAATTAATAAAACTGGATTAATTATTGTAACATATTATAATGTTGCAGCAATATTGAAGGAATATCGCAGAAATATTTCTGCAATGCATTTTTTGCAAACATTTATTGTAGCGATATTAATACATTATTGGTATATTATTACTGTGCAATATTACTGCAATATTACTACATGTAAAAATATTAATTATAACCGCAAAATACTGCCGCGCACTACTATCCTCTGATTTTTTTGTGTACCATTTGTAAATAAAGAGAATTTGGATAAAACAAAATAATAAGATCGCTTTAAAACATTTGTAAAAATTATTATATAATTTAAAACATTTGAACAAAGACTCTCCTTATCTCTCCTAATAAAAAAAAAAGGCTCATGAGATGGAAAATAGCATGCGCAAGGTAAGTAAAAACTAGTAAACGCACTTTATGTGCTTTTTACGACTATTTACTGACTGTCAAGGGAGATAAGAATAGTTTTTATCCGTTTCTACAAGTATGTTAAAGCGATCTTATTATTTCATTTTATATAAATTCTCTTTATTTACAAATGATATACAAGAAAAATCAAAGTATCGCTTATGACACATTCCCCGCTTACGATTCAATATGACTGAAGTGAGTACTCAGAAGCCTTAAAGCTCTATTTTTTTATATATTTTTTTGAAAATTTCTTTACAATTTTTTTTTTACTAAGATATTTAAGTTTTTATAAATTGTAAGAAAATTGCAAATATTTCTAAATTTATCTGGACGGTAATGTTAATATCCACACTAAAGTTAAAGACAAAATTAAAAAAGGATGTAGCAGATATGTATACATGAAAAGAATCTTTGTATCAATTTAGATTTGACGTCAATTGTTAGATTTCTATGAAAGAAAAATTTCGCCCTTTATCCTTACTATTACGATAATCAAAAACATTTTTATCGTAATTTTTTATCGTAATTTCTTTCTTTTTTTCTAACCTATGAACAATTATTAAAAAATTAATGATATTTCAGTTCAAGAAATATTTTTTAAAATTCTCTAAGTTTATAATTATCTATGTTTATAAATATCTAAGTTTATAATTATCAATGTTTAAGTAAAAATCAAATAACGTTTTTTTGTGACAATATCTTTCCAACATTATTCGCCTCAAATTATTGGAAGAATCCTGTTAGCGCACAGTGTGATAGCATACATCCATTCACATCGGCTACCTTAGTAATTTTTCATTGTTTTATTATATTAATGAGAATTATAATGAGATTTTTTTTTCAAATTGGCCAATTAATGATGCACTATTGGAAGTCTTCCAAATTATTTTAGATTTTTAAATAAGCATCAATAAGAGAGAGAGAGAGAGAGAGAGAGAGAGAGAGAGAAAAAGAGAGAAAGAGAAATTAAAACTGTGAAATTTTCTCAAGTTTTTGCGCAAAAGTGTAATTTTTTTTTTCATTACACTTTTTATATTAGCAGTTATAAATTTGTAATTTTTTAAAAATTGTAATTTTCTATTTTATAAATCTGTAAAAAATACTGGAAATATTTTCCGGTATTTTTTATTGCCAATTTTTAATACCAGAACATCTCGCTCGCTCTCTCTCTCTCTCTCTCTCTCTCTCTCTCTCTCTCTCTCTCTCTCACTAATCTTTACAATCTTTTTCGTAGATTAAAGAAATAGAAAAAAATTATGATAAAAAATTTGTTTTATTGCCGTTATTGCAATAATAAGGATAGGGAGTGAAAATTTTTCTTTCACATGACTTAACATGTATTTTAAGTCTAATTTTGTACAAGAGTAGTTTTCATATACATATCCTGCTACATACTTTATTGATTTTATTTTAAAAATTTAAATTTTTGAGAAGATATATTGAAAAAAACATTCAAATTCTCAAGAAACACTAATTTTTTAAATTTAAGAAGGTTCACCTTTTTTTATCGACTCAATATATTTTCACTTTTTCGAAAATACCAACTCACTTTTCTAACTATTTTTGACAACTGTAGCCGCTTTCATGTTTGGAAAAAGGAAAAGAAAAGAAAAATCCAATCAAACAGAAGATTCTCCAAGAATCAAAGGGGGAAGACAATTTTGAATATTATTACAATATTTGTTGTGATGCATATTGCAAATCAGAAAAGAGTGGATCGAATGTATACTTTGCAAAAACTGGGTTCATTGTAAAAGTATAAAAGATATAAATATGGTAGCATCATTTGTCCAAACTGTGATTCCAGTGAATCGTGATTTTTGATCCTCTAGAAGACTAATTATGAGAGTACAAATAAGTTTCCGCCGTTTGCAAAAGAGTGCCAATAAGACGGTGTTAATAAACTATAGTTAAAATTGTTTGATGTAAAATGACATATCGTAAGATTGGACATCCGGCAACACTATAACACTATAATCTTGAAATATTAGCGATTTTGTATCAGCATCATATTTTTTTTTGTACGAAAATATCGAGTTTTGAACCGAATAAGCATCATTTGCGGGAACTTTTGATTTACTTCTTTAATTTGAAGAAATCTGCAGCTAAGGCTCATAGATTGCTTGTAGAAGCATATGATGATGTTGACTTAAGTGAAAGAAGTTGTCGTGAGTGGTTTCAAAAGTTTAAGAACGGTGAATTTGACGTCGAAGACAAAGAACGTAGCGGAAGGCCGAAAGTGTACGAAGACGCGGAATTAGAAGCATTATTGGATGAAGATTCGTGCCAAACGCAAAAAGAACTTGCACTTACATTA
>Ga0157364_1006058_pt1 | contig 12374 bp, 6 predicted proteins | sample AttsexASBM2_FD_111476 | JGI IMG/M metagenome (GOLD analysis project Ga0157364, IMG submission 111476) | Fungus gardens microbial communities from leaf cutter ant in Ribeirão Preto, State of São Paulo, Brazil - Atta sexdens ASBM2 | ecosystem: Host-associated > Fungi > Mycelium > Unclassified ...
CTTTGTTAAATTATCGTATAATGATGCATTAAACGATGGATGATGTTAACCTGAAGATAACCTGCAAGAGAAAGAGAGAAAGAGAAAGAGAAAAAGAGAGAAGAGAGAGCAGGAGAGGGGGGGGGGAAGAGAGAGAGAGAGAGAGAATCTTCCTTAACTTCCTTATTAAATATTTTAGAATATGGGGATATATTACACTAATAATTGATTATCGCATGCATATTATATTTAATATAGATATATAAAGATATAGTTGTGTGTAGTTTTATATGTGCACATATACATCTCAATTGTGTATAATTTTGTCTTTGATACTCAAATATTGTTTGTCCTTTCCTCTTTTCGAATAAAAATTCTGATCGCTACATTTAATTGAGGAGAAATTGAATTGGAGACAATAAATTAATTATATGTGTATTAAAATTATTCAATTTTTGCAATGTTAAAGCATTTCTAATTTAATTTTGGTATTTACAGGCAGAAAGCTCAATATAGCTTTCTGATCAATCTTTAATGCATTTGCTTTGAATAAACTGTTCGCTATAAACAAAATTTTTATTAATTGTAATGAATATTAACCAAGTAAACGAATAATCTCTGAATAACTTTATTATTTTCTAAATAAGAGTGAATTTTAATTTAAAAATACAAAGATTTTCGAGGCAGTATCAGTACTTTCTCTTTGTAATTAATTGACGATATTTTGCAAACCATTCATCTAATTATGAGATAAATGATCTTGTTCTCATTGAAAGCACCTTAATTTTCCGATAACATCAAGATCATTTCGTTGTGCTTATTTTGTGCAAAACTATTCGGAAATAACAATGGAATTGACGTTTGATGAGTTCGACATCGAATTTGATGATTTCGATGTCAAATCGACATCGATTTGATGTCGATTCCATTGTCATTTCTGACTGGGTATTGGAAATTATATCAAAATTTATAATCTCGATCTTATAGAAGAATTCGTCGAGACAGCACAAGTGTGCTGTCTCGATGACATATTATATTTAAAAACATATTTATTATGTGTTTTTTGTATTTCTTTTTTTGTTATTTTTCATCTTTCAAAACAAATTGACGTACAGACATATGACAATTAATTGTAGGTTTCGAATTCTGCATGCTTAAGTAAAATATATATACGTCTTATCATGATAATACATACATATGTGTATGTCTATGGTGAGTTGATAAATAAATAAAATGTCGATTTATAAACTGTATGACTATGCATAATAAAATTGCATAGAACACTGGCATAATTAAAAAGTATCTAAAAATAATAATTATTTCCATATTTTATATTTTTTTACATATTAAAACTAATTTTAAAATTTTTAATTAGCCTGTTTTTTATTAACTTTCCGAAAAATTTTTTATAGTACATATTATAAACGAATCGCATTACATTGGGCGCGTTGTAAAAAAATTACAATTATATCATATACTATTGATATCACCGTTTAATTTATCTACTACGTTTGTGCTAATAAAAATTTTAATTTTTGATTTATTTTTTTATTTAATTTTTGTCTTACATTCTAGATTTGTATATTTTATGCGTGACGGGTATTTTTTTTCGAAATTTATAAAATGTACGAATAATTTAATCTCTTACATGATTAAGAAACAATATATATTCATTAACAATTTTTTAATTATAGTTACTCGCGATGCATAAATCTTAATTAATGAGCTTTGCAGTAGCATATCAATAATTAATAGTAATCCAAATAGCGAGGTGGTGTCAAAAAATGACATCTTAATAATATCTTAATGACATCTTTAACATGAATAAAATGTCCTTAAAACGTCATCTTGCTACTTGAGAAAATAATTCTACCAATGAAATGATTGTAATAATTCATGTATATTTTGAAAATTGATTTAAGACATTTTTTATATACGTGGCTGAAATAGTTCTATACGCATCCATATCGCAGAATCAAAAGAGAATATTCAAAAGAATTATAATACATATGTAATTATTATCTATCTATAATTCTGCGAACAATCTAAAAGGAGCTTCGCTTTTCATACAATATTATTATTCGCGTTCGCATTATAATTCTATTCACACTTGGCAGATGGAAATGGCATTTTAACGATTTGGAGTTGGTCCAAGGTTGCGCTTCTTATTTCATTTAGTAACGATGACAACATCGGTTTCCCTCATGAGAAGAATATCATCAGTCTCTCTCGTGGAGAGGAGATATAAAAAAATCCCTTTTTTTTTGCGTCGTTAATTATATAGTCAATGTTGACGATTACACTGTTTGACAAAAAAGCACTTCTTTTTCTCTTCGAAATGTGACAGTACATTTTGCGAAGATTTTTTCGAGCTGACCAATAGCATTGGTTGATATAGTATGTCAATTTTTCATTAAATTAAAGTAAAATTGAAGCAAAATAAAAACAGCATAAAAACAACACTTTTTTTTTACAAAACAAAACTTTGTCTTTAAATAATGTTTACATTATGTTTACATTTAAAAGTATAATTCAAAAGTTTTCAAATAAATTTTAGTTTATTTTCATTAAGTGATTGTTTTTCATCAAATTATGTTAAAATTTAAATTTTATGTATAATTACACAAAAAACTTTTTTCTCTTCAAAATGCTATACATAATCTGAAGATTTTTTGCATTGGATATGATGCTATTGTCCGAATTTGCGTAGCGCATCAGAATTTATGGCACTTTGAAGAGAAAAAAGTGATTTTTTTGTTAACTGTGTAATTATACATAAATTTAAATTCCAATATAATTTGATGAAAAATTGTACGATCATGAATTAAAATTTGAAAGTTCCTTGCATTATATTTTAAAATAGATCGTAAATTTTATTTAGAAACAAGTTTTTTATTTTGTAAAAATGTTGAATGTGGTCAAAAATGTCAGTTTTTTTATTTTGTCTCAATTTGCTCAAAATTTTGACGTGTTATATCAAGTATATCAACATCATCCATATTCAGTATGAAAAAATCTTCACGAAACGAACTCACTATTACACTTCAGAGAGGATTTTTCATGAATTTTGTTGAACAGTGTTAGTAGTTATTGTGAAGGATCGACTAATAAAAGCTACCGTAAATAAAAAAAACAATATATATATAAGGAAGTTTGTACGATCGTTGACCGCTGTCATACTTATTATCTAGTAAATACCAATTAGCAGTAATATAACATTAATGTTATAATTTCACATGTAAATGTTATGTACAATATGTGTTATATTGCTGACTGTGAAATTATAACATTGATATTATATTACTGTTAGTTGGTGTTTAGTAGGTAGTTATTATATGTTAACAATATAATAATTATATATTAATAATAATATATAATAATAATATATATTAATAATAATAAAATTATAATTATGATTATAATTACAATAGCAATATAACAGCAGTAATAAATATATAAATAACAGTATCAATAATAGCAATAATTTTGAGGCGAATAATAATGATAATATTAACGAAATATATAATGATAGCTAATAATAATCTTATTAATAAATAATGGCAAGCGGTAATGGTTAAAGGTATTCCTTATTGGACAGAAAAGATAAATAGTGATCAATTGTCTCGGTAGTTTAAAGGCTTATGACGCTCATATGACTCGTACACTGAAAAAAAGATTGGTTGCTGCAACAATTTAGATAGTAAAATATGGCATAACATTTTTATATGGCTGCAGCAACTAGTTTTTGATTGTAGCAGCAAATTTTTAATTGTGTTAAACTATCGAAATCATATACATTGCGGATAGGCTAACACAATTAAAAATTTGCTGCTACAATCAAAAACTAGTTGCTGCAGCCATATAAAAATGTTATGCTATATTTTACTATCTAAATTGTTACAGCAACCAATCTTTTCTTTCAGTGTACGGAATACAAGAGATCCATGTTCGACTTCCAGCCAAGGTAATATTTTTCGCTATTGTTGTTTGCAATAAATTTTTTTACAGTTTTTCAGCATATTAACATCTTTTTAATAAGATGCCTGATCGAGCATTAAATTATAAAAATTGCTTGTCAATTTAATTTGTGATATTACTACAATAGTTTAATTGCGTTTAATTACTAGTAGTTTAATTTATATGTCCGGAAAAACAATTCGGTGCGCAGTTCGACTACAAATATGGTATATGTATATATATATATATATAGTATATATAGTAATTTTCAGATTAAATTATATTTAAGCATTAAAAATCTAGCTCTGACCATTACGGCTATTAATTATATTTTTCATTGATAAATAGTGATGAAGATATTCAAATTTTGCTTGAAAAACATTTTGTCGTGTTGAAATTCTATATATCAACTATATTAATTATTTAAGATTAGTGATACTAAGGGTCAAGCGTTGAACAAACATTCTATTTCAATATTTCCTTATTGTATTATATATTATATATTATATATATATGTATATATATTATATTACATATTATAACTTTTTACAATAAATATTAATCGCTCGTTTTTTTGTGAGATAAAGAATGTAATAGTATCGATGTCAATTTGTTAAAATTATCTTTCTACTTGACTGAACTTGTATTTTATCCGAAACTTGTAGTTCGCGCTACATTCGCGCGAGTACTTTTCGGTTCAAAATACTACTCTCTAAGGTCGGAATTCATAGTCGGTTCTTACTTCAAGACCGTCTTAAGTCTTAAATGTCTTATATAAGATGCTAATGCGGCCTTCTAATTGATTCGTGACACCTCACGACAGAACTTAAGATGGTTTTGAATATAAGAACTGACTATGAATGCCAGCCTAAAATCTTTAGAATAAATTGTCCCTCTAGAGTGTAAAATCTCACTCTTAAAGATAGAAAATTGAGTCACTTTTTTTCAAGATTTACAAAAGCTTGACTTATCACTCTTCTACTCTTTCCACTCTTTAGAATGAGATTTCACTCCAAAGAATTTAGAGAGTACGAAATTCAATAGACACATTCTCTCCCTCTCTTTCACGCAATATTATTTAACGTTTGACAGCGGTCCAAACACGCTCGCAGGTAAATCATTAGCTTCCATTTCCGCTTTAACGGTCATCGTTACTTGTCACATAAAGCGCTGTTAGCTTGTTCGTTCCGGACGAACCTATCCACGCATCGTGCATCGGGAATCAGAGAGAATATTGAGAGTACCGGGCACACATAGGCGCGAGTGTTCACAAGTCCTGTCTTTTACTTTATTTATTTGTCACTTGCATATTTTCGCGCGTTCACGCCTGCTTGGGATGTACAACGGGCGCGGTCGGCTCAGAGCGGAAACACGACAGTAAGAAACCGGTGTACATGAGGAAGAGAATGGTAATGGCAATCAGCATGTACATATAGATGTTCAGTTCCGGCTGTCGATATCTATTCTTGCGCAACCACTCGAGAACGTCCTGTTCTTTGTGCAAATCACCTGTAGAGCAATTAATATAAAACTTAAGAGCACCGAAGAAAAGCGATCCTATAATAATAAACTATTTTTGATGATAGAGTAGATCGAGACGAATCGGATCATAAAGAATTAGATACTATATTTAAAGCTTCTTACCTCTGTAGATACTTGGGAATCGTTTGCGGAAATAAACAATCGCGGGAAGTTTAGTAACTCCCCATTTCCTAGCGTATCTAGGATCTGCCATCTTGACGAATGTAATATCCAGATTATCGGTTTCATCATCGATTTCTTCCAATTTTTCGTTTGCCTCTTCACTTTCAAGACTGTCATGTTCATCTGGAAATGATAGACGTATAACGAAATAATTTTCAAATATAATATTGTCACACAATTTGTATTTTATATTTGCTCACAAAAGAAGACTGCGAGAAACTCATTCTCGTCCAACAATTTGTCTAGCATCTTCCTGTTAACTTCCTCAATCTCATTCTTAATCTCAAACACATCTTGAGAAGTGAGCCATTGTAGGATTTTGTCTTCTTGTGTAAGATCTCCGTCATATATGAGTGGCGTTTTCTTTCGGAAGTACACGAGGGATGGAACGTTAAGAATGCCATATTTTTCAGCAGCTTCCGAACTGGAGATCTTAACGAAGTCGATTCCGAAAAGATCGGCTTCGCCATCAATTTTCTCTAGTGCTTCCATAATATCGTCACATTCCGGACAGTCTTCGTCATCTAGAAAAAAAAAATATATATATATAAATGGAAAGCGTATTTATATATATATATATATATATATACATATATAAACTGCAAATTTTCTTGAATTAATTTTAGATCTCCATTTGTTCTCTATTAAAAAGAAACAACTTTTTGAAAACTGAACTTTTTAAAAACAAACAAATAATAAATCATATTTTTAATATATTCTAAATAGATTGTTTATAAAAAAAGAAATATATTATTTAATGATCCATATGTAAAAATATGTATGAATGAAAACTGTAAGTTTGTAGTATACAATATAATCTTTCTTGATATTTTTTAAAATTAATGTAAATCAAAGAATTCTTAGTTGAAAAGAAGTGCTTATAGAAAAAAAAGTAGAAAGTTTAATATCAAAGATTGATTATTCGTAACATACAAAAGAAAACGGCTAGGAAAGGAGATTCATCGAGGAGCCTCTCTAACATTCTATCGTTGACGGACTCTATTTCATCGGCTAATTCTCGATTGTCATCGTCGATCAGCCATTCGAGGACGGATTCTTCGTTTTGGAGATCTCCTGCACATATAATGTTTTAAAATTCCCAATTCTTATTCGTTATGAGAACAAGAATTAGGATATAATCAAGAATAAATATATTAGAATATAAGTAGTATAAATAAAACCTTCAAAGAGAAGAGGATTGCCATTTCGAAAATAAACGAGAGCCGGGAACGTCTTGATCGAATATCGCTTCGCCAACTGTGTATCCTGAATTTTCACCATATGAATTCCAAATACGTCGCATTCGTCATCGATTTTTTCCAAACCCTCCAGAATCTCGTCACATATGTTACAATTCGGCTTGGCTACGCGGATGTTACATTTATATACTTGAAAAATAATTATCGTATATCTTGATCCTCGATAGTAATTAACTTACTGAAATAAACTGCTAAATATTGAGTCTCCTCGACAGACGTTTCTAGCATCACTCGTGTGATCAGTTCGATTCGATCTTCTGTTCTTTGAGTAATCAGCCATTGTAACACCTCTTCTTCCACAGAGAGATCACCTATAGAGAAATAATTGTGAATAAATCGCTATTCAGAAAGCTAATTGTCAAAACTGCAAACCTGCGAACACATTCGGTACTTGATGCTCGAAATAGACTAATACTGGTAAATCAGTCACTCCATAATCTTCAGCAACTTTGAAATCCTACAAAAACGAAGAATATTCTCATATAGATAAGCAAAAAAAAATTGTAAAATATTAATATTATTTTTATTTTTTAAAATATAGTATTATATTACAGTATTATAATTTTCGTATTTGTCTTCTTATTTATGTAAAAATGTTGTTATATATTGATGTTGAGATATTCGATGTTAAAAAATCATTATTAAAAACTATACAAACATTATTATAAATTATTGGGTTGTCCGGAAAGTTCGTGCCGACTAAAATTTAAAGTTTAGTATACATTTATTAAATTAAAATTTTCTGCGTTTCAATTTTCCTTCAACATCGGCACGAACTTTTCGGACAACCCAATAGATAAAAGACATTAATTTTGATCAAATTAAATTTTTTTGTTAAGCAAAGCATTATATAAAAATGTTTACTTTATACATTTTTAATTTTTTTATAAAGAATTGCTTTCCTGCTTTCATTATTAATGAGCATTTATTTATTTAATATAAGAAGGATAATAAAATATATATGTAAAATAGATATACAAAGAAAAACAAAAAGTTTATTTTAATATTTTTACTTACTTGTGTTTTCACAAATGTAATGCCATGTCTGTCGCAATCGTCATCAATGTTCTCCAATTCCTCAAGTATCCCCACGCATTGTGCACAGTCATCGGGATCTGAAGAGAAATTCTATTATTATCGAATCTTTATCGCGAAAACTTATTGTTTCCAATACATCTATTTGAAGAATATAAAGGCGATACTACATAATGGAATATTACACATCGATCATTGATGTAAATGGTCTACTCGATACGAGGGAGAAATCTGCTAAATACAAGGCAAATACACGTGATAAAGTGTAAGTAATACTGCGACAAGATTCGGACGCGATCATTTACGTGTGATATTTAAACTTTCAGCGATATTAGAGTATCTGTCTCATCGATGGAATAAGCGAGAATTTTGCATGCTCATCGGGATCTGTAGGTCACTACTGCTTGGCTGCTTGTGTTCTGTTCTCATGTCGCATGCTTTGCTCTCGTGCACGTGCACCTGTGTAACTGTGTAATTGTACATACAGAATATATCAGAGAGAAAGAAAAAGAGAAAGAAAAAGCAAGAAAGAGAAATACATTATTTCTTTGGAGAAAGCATCCTAACAAACATTTGGCCCGGAAAATGGCGGTGTTCTATACGTCCACAATCATTTCTATTAGCTATAAAACAAGAACAATTAAGAGAACACTGACGATTAAAAGAGAACCGAAATACATTTCGATATTTTTATCCAATGTATAAGAGATTTATTTATATTTCAATACTTCGCTATTATATTTAAAGTACAAACAGTTATCCCGTCGATCATCAGTGTTCTTTTATTTTTCCTACGAAAAAGCGTATACACTATGAGATAGCACGCATTATTTCTCAAAGCTTTTCCGGATTCCGGCAAAGCTTGGATATATTGCGTACCGATAAATCACACGTGATTGTACGGAGAAAAAAAGTTTACCGGTTTAAGATATTTTATGAGAATATTATTATATACGATTAATAAAATAATTTATTAAGAATCCGATGTATATTAAGTATCCGATAACTAGTTTTTTCCGTGCATGTGCTAGGAATACATTTCGGTTATCTGTGATCGAGATAGAATCGAGATAATTGAAACATAGACTATAAATCACAGAGAGGTAGAAAAAAATATATAGAGATAGAGAGAGGGGGAGAGAGAGAGAGAGAGAGAGAAAGAAAGAAGAGGGACAGAGAAAAAGACGTAGACAGTAAGGAAGCTTAGGGCATCGATAAATTTTCATCTTGCTTTGATCTGTTGTACCATCGAGGTGTTCGGCTGCCTCTGCATGTTCCGCAATCCTGTGTTCCTTGTGGCGCATCTGCTTGCGGTACGTTTTTGATTGGCACATGTCGCAAAGCGTTCTGTTCCCTACGGCATCAGTACACAAAGTGTACAGCATCGGAGCGAAAGTCGACAGCAAGTAGTACGTAATAGAAAGAATTAGGAGGGAAACAAATATTGACATTTGTTAGGAACAGTTAGTAATTTTTTCATTATAATCGTAATTATGTAACATAAGATTAATTATACAATGAGTTTAATTTCACTAAAGATTGTGAGTGACTAAGAAGAGGGAAGATTAAAAACACAAGTTTAAAAAGGAGTATCGTGAAATCAATATTTCTTCAATATTCCGCAAAGTCACTCTTTTACGGAAATCTTCTTGGTGAAACGCAGTTTTTTTGTCCAATCTCACTGTTTATAAATAGAGGAAATAAATGTAGATAAAAAACATTGACGCTATCACTATCCATATGATCGTCAATTACATATTAATTAACAATGCAATGAAAATAAAATTGATATAGAAAGAAAACAGAATGCGTGATGCTATTAACAGTGATTTTTCGATAATTTATCTCATAAAATTATACGAAGCATTCAAGAACTTACAGAAGTATACGGCCAAAGATTCCGATTCTCGTATCAAATTTAAAAGATCTTCGCCTTCCAGAGCTTCGATTACTTCACCCGATGGATCCTTTTGTGTCATCAACCATTGTAAAATTTGCTCCTCGTCATATAGATCACCTGCCGAATCAATCTTCTTAACTTTCATCTATCTCAGTAGCAAAAAAGTGTAAGGTGATGGTTCCAATTATGTTGAATCTTAATTATGGGTCAAATTTGCTGATATTTAAGAAAAAAAATAGATTTTTTAATAATTCCTTGAAATTATAATATTCTTATTATAATGGATTGTGTACTTAGTACATTATTACTTACGTAAGCTAAAACAACATACATTTAAATATTATTGAGTTAAACAATTTTAAAGAATTATAAATGAGATTTATACATAAACATTTTTAAATATTTTTCCAAATTCATAATCGATTAAACATGGAATAATTTTTCTTCAAAAATATATTTATTATTAATTAGTATTTACACTTTATCATTAACAATGATCTTTTTGTAAATATTAAATTTACACAAATTATTAAAAATTATTTTAACCCTAAATGAGATTCATAACTGGGGCCGTCACCTTAATTTGTCTTGTACCTGCGTATATAACTGGTTCCTTCGATCCCATCTTGAAGAACAGTATAGCAGGTAATGCGAAAACACCATATTGTTTAGATAATTGTTTATCATCGATTTTGACGAATTTAATACCGGCGCTGTCAGCTTCGTCATCGATGTGTTCGATTTCCGCCAATACTCGGCCGCACTGTTTGCAGTCGTTGCTGTCTAAACAAACGTGCGACGTATTAGAAATGCTAAACGCATATATAATTTTGTAATTTTATTGAGCTATATTATATTATATTAATTATATATTGACTCACAAAAAAATACGGCTAGATAATCGGTCGTTTGTCGCACTTTCTGAAACATCTTCTTGTTGATACGTTCTATGTGATCGGTGAGTTCCATATTCTCCGGATTGGTCAACCAGTCAAGGATCTCCTCCTCGTCGTCAATGTCACCATCATAATTAATGTTTTTACCCTTGCGAAAGTAAGTGATGCCTGGTGGATTTCGAAAACCATATTTCTTCGCCACTAGCCGATCCTTCATCCTGACGATTTTTATTCCGTATTCCGCAGCTTCGTCGTCAATCAGTTCGATATGCCTAAGGACCCTCGGACTCTCCGGATCCTCCTCTTTGTCTGAATATTTTTGTTATGCAATGTATGTACAATTTTATGTGATTATGGTATCCTCTAATATTTCAATTACATATAAAACCTTTTTTATAAGATTACCGATTCTATTAGAAGGTTAATGCGAAATAGTCCGTTATAGCAATACAGAAGTCAACAAGTTTCATATAGAATTATCGAAAGCAAATTTATATCTTATATAAAAAAGCAACAAATTATTATATGAGTAGCTGAGCTGCAAAAGAAGTTAAATATCTACTTTGTACTCTAACTAAAATTCACTAGTTTTCTTAATTTTAATAATAATATATTGATGGGTATTATTTTTTTATGAAACTTGTTTCGCCAATATAACAAAAGAAAAAAAATAATATTTTTAAAAATAAAAACTAATATAAAATCATTTTTAATATAACATATATTTTTTATTAACAAGATAATAATGCTTTTTATCAATCATAAAAATTTTATTTAATTCGATAATCTCCATTTTAATCGTTTTTGCATCAACACTTTAGTCTAAAATTAGTTAAGCTAGCCTTTTTTTAGCTGTAAATAGTAAAGTGCATTTATATTTTGTGTTTTAATAAATAAAAACTGCATTTTTATGCTATATTATACATTTTATTAACTAAAATGATGAATTTCTTTTTAATTAAAATAAAAATAAGTTATTAATAGCTTGAATGAGAAAAATTATACAAGTTTTGCCAAGAAACATTACAAGTGAAAGTAATTACTTTTGCAAATGGACTACTCATATATATTAATATATGTATATATAAATATAATATATCTAACAATAGAAAAAATTAAAAATTTTTGTAATTATGTAAAGTAATCAATGTAAAGTTATCAAATGTTTAAAATGATAAAGAATGAATAAAAAATGAAGAAAACAAGATAGATAAGTTTCCTTATTACTTGCTATTTTTATGTAAAATACAATGATTCAAAATTGTTCCTTACAGAATATAACAGCGAGAAATTCTTTCGTCTCGATGTATTTGATGAGAGTCTCACGGTCGATTTCTTCAATGCTCTCATCAGTTTTTTGTTTCACCATCCATTCGAGTACTTCAGTTTCGTCGAGAAGATTACCTAATATACATAGCTCAGTTGATAATTCATTAATTGTCCAATATTTTACTAGTCAGAGTCGAATTAATGCTGCAACAAATAGTATCTTCTCCGAAATTCGGAAAAAGATCTCTCTACAATTTATATATGAGCTATTTATATATTTTCTAATATTATTAAGAAAAATATAATAAAATCCTTTACAAATTATACAAAATTATAATTCTTATGCGAACAAGAAACGAATTGAACATATGTATA
>Ga0157364_1006059_pt1 | contig 12373 bp, 1 predicted proteins | sample AttsexASBM2_FD_111476 | JGI IMG/M metagenome (GOLD analysis project Ga0157364, IMG submission 111476) | Fungus gardens microbial communities from leaf cutter ant in Ribeirão Preto, State of São Paulo, Brazil - Atta sexdens ASBM2 | ecosystem: Host-associated > Fungi > Mycelium > Unclassified ...
CTATATAAGTGTTTATCGTTAATCTTCGGAGACAGAACGTTGATTCTATCTAGCTATAAGACAGAAACTGGCATATGTATATTTCAAACATTTAGTTAATATAAGAATGGAAAATCGGGAACAGTTGAGAAATTCTCAACTGTGATTAAGTCTTACAGATAACGGCATACCCAATGAGAAATGACAATGGAATTGACATTGAATCGATGTCGATTTGACGAAATCATCGAATTGACGTCGAATCGACATCAATTCGACATCGATTCCATTGTCATTTTTCACTGGATATGACACACGATTACGTATAAATCTCTAAAAGTTGAATCTTTGTTTGTCGCGCAGTTGTAATTATAAATATCATGTCATTATCATAAATATCAGTCGACATCAGCGCACTTTTAAAAAAATTCACAGTTGATTTTCAATTCAATTCTTGGATTTTTTGATGTAGATTTCCATACGAAGTTAAATTTTGGAGTGCTCGATTCCGACTAGTTGCTGGACCTGGATTCTATTACTAATGTTCAATTAGTTAATGAAATAGTTAATTCTAATTATTTTTCCATAATCTTAAAAAAATGTTAATTAAGTCGATTAAATAAATTTCGAAAATTAAGCAGTTTCGCAACTCCGCATTTATGGATTTGACTACACTTAAGTACTACATACGTGTAAAATTTCTTCGAAATCGAACTTGAGTAATATACGGAAGTCTTATCATCGCGAAAAGAACAATGGACATTTACATAGTAAAATTTTATGGTAAAATTTTGAGCACTGGAAAATTAGAGATATAATAGAAGCGCAACCGAGCATATTTAAAGATTATAATTAATCATCTGAAGAAAAAATGGCGATCTGCGTTTATATCTGTCATTCTGCAAACGGAATGCGATTCCTATAACAGTATTGTTTCTATTGACTACAAAGAAATATTGATTCTCTTTAAAGACAATATACATATCAAGATTTAAAAATCATGATACTTACCGAAATTAGAATCCTAGAAGACTATCCGTAGAAAAAATAGAACCAATCAGAAATCGAGTGATTGCGCTTCTCTGTTATATCTAGGACTCTATGGAAAATGTGATTAAAACTAACATTAAATTAATATTGCAACTTGTTCGTTTATTCACAGCTCTGAATAACGCCATAGTCTACTTTTTATTAAAGATAAAGATTTTTTTTAAATTCAAATAATTTTACACTGTAATATAATAAAATCAATATATTACCACAGATAATAATTACGCGTTTTATCACACATAAAAACTTGAAATGAATTAATTTCTACATTATTAAACATATGTTCTTCTTCTAGTTAAAGGAGAATGATTTAAAAAGGATATTATATCAAGTTTTTCCGCATAATAGTAAGCTTTTTTATCAATTGAGCTGAACATCTTTCATATTAGGTATACATTTTTAGATATTTTTAAATATTTTTGATGCGATATCTAATAACATTTTCAAATTTTTTAATAAGTAATTTATGTTACTCTAGTAATAATATGTTTGAGTTATTGTTATAATAAAAACATTATGTACATATGTACTTTGTTTTTATTCTCCCAATAAACTTACACTTTAAAACTGTTAATATTAATAGATACATAGCGTCGTAAACTATTCTTGACTTACATCCCTCTTTTATACTAAAAATAATTTCTATTTTAAAATAGATTATTTCAAATATTTTTGGTTTTTTATTTATTTCTGTATATGATAACTCAATGGAAGAAGTACTTTGTAATACTTATATCACTTTAAAAATCTTGTAATTATAATGAAAAATATACTATTATAATATAATAAATAAGAAAATTCTGTAAACAATTAATCTATAGCAGAAATATTTAGTTAAAAGATTATTTATTACGAATAGAGTTGTAGTTCCCATATGAGATTATGGAACTCTGATGCGGGGCCTACAACTGAAATAGCGGTCGTAGAATCTTAAATCGTAGAAAATTGACCAATATATATACCAATAGTCAGTCAATTATTCTTAAGAAGAAATAAATATAATAATAGGATAAGAATCAATAATAAATTTAAATATATTAAAAAATGAAATATTGTAAAATAATACGTATTCTAAATAATTATAATTGAAATACGCTATTATATGTTTCGGTCTTTGAATTAGACTCTCTTCAGATATTTACTTAATATAAAGATGTTACCATAATCCAATAATATTGATTGTAAAAAAATATATCAGACGCATGTCGTGTGAACAATTGAACGTTAAACAGAGGAATTAAAATTGCTCGCCAAAAGGTTAGAAAGCTGCTTGAACAGAATTTCATGACGTTCAATACTAATATAATTTTCAATATTAATATAATTTGATGATATGATACTCAACTTTTCATTAGTCAGTGTGATAATAAATAATATGCAGTCATAATGTAAAATCCACAGAATCATAAATTACATAAAATTGAATTCTTCAATAATCATTAATAAAATATGAAGATGTAAAATCAGTTCAGGAATAAAATTAAAAATGTATAACCGACTGACAAACACTGACTAACAAAAAAAAATTTATTAATGTGATTGATTAATTTCGACTTAAGACTCTACGACCGCTTCTATTGTAGACCCCGTGAGTATGAATTAAATGTCTAGAGTGTGTAACATTCAAACTTCACAAAAGTTGTATCCAATTACATGTATTTAATACTTAAAATCGTATATATAATACCGCGGATATATTTTTTGTGACTAACCTAGTATACAAAAATTTGAATATCACGATTTCTTAATTTAAATGTAACAATAAAAGAGATAAAAGGACTCGAGGGAATAAGTGCTGTTCAAAGTGCGCTAGTTGTTCAAAAAAATCTCTCAATATACAAATTAAATTTATTGAGAGATCGTAGAAACAAAAAATCGAAAATAATCTCGTACGTTTCGGTTAATCTTCTAACCTTCTTCAGCGAAAAATATACGCAAAAATTACATATTTAGTATTGTTCGTCGTCTATGCATATAAAATATAAATCTATTTTTTGCAGTCTCTAGGGAAGTCAAACTAATTCTCTGTCGAGAATATATTCTCCCGTGCCAGTTACAAGGATGGAACTTACAAAATCGGTGCCTTTAATAACGAAATTAAATAAATATTTTACCATGGGAAAATGAATATATAAAAACTCACCCATAATGAAAACTGCAAGTACATAATGTAAACTGCTAATCCAAAGTCTTGATAGTAAAGATGTCAATAATTAAAAATTTTTTAGTCAAATTATAAAATAATAAATAAAATGTACAGTACAGGATAATGTGTCGATCATACATCAATAAAATGAAATAATTCGTGAGAACTCACCGATTATTTAAAAGTCAAGTTTGATGTCAATAATAAAAACAAATTAAGAGTAAAAATAATTAAAATATACTTGGTTTAGATTTTTGTTTGTTCTACGGTCTCTTTAATAAATTTAGTTTGTATATTGAGAGATTTTCTTAAACAATTAGCGCCTTGAACAATATCTATTCCCTCGAGCCCTTTTATCTCTTAGTATACTTTTGCAACTTAAAATGAGATAAGTATGTGCTTGATATTTGGCGAAAGTAAGAAAAAGAGCTATAGTTTAGTGCAGAAAAACCTTGTGACACAATGGCGCGTTTCCACCTAAATGTTACCCAGATATCGTGTCTTGTCTAACATTAGATGAGTAATAATAAAAGTATCTGGGAATGGCACTCGGGTGAAAATCTGAACTTGCTGCTTCAACGTGGCCTAATTGATCAAAAAAGTAAACTGTTAAAATAAATAGCTAATTAGCGACATTAATGCGTCGTATTTCTATATAGTTTTTCTATATTATAACGCCTCTATTGCCTTCCTTGCCCTCGTCCTATGGGAGAGGGGGACCTCATACCTTCTCTTTTTCTCTTTTCGCATTCTCCTTCCACTCCATTACCATTGACGGCGGTCTAAGTTCGCTTACTTCCAACCATCACCCTGACAATGGCCAAAAGTGACAGATCAACTTCGGATCAGGATTCTATGCTCTTCCGCCCACATCGGACAGTCTGCCAGCATGTGCTGCGCGGAGTCCAGGTCCGCCAGGCAGTGATGATACCGCGTCCCTCTCAATCCGACACAGATACTCACCGAAGCAGCCGTGTCCGGTGAACATCTATGTTAGACATCCCGCCTCATCTTGCCCCATTCCTCCAGATAGGGGAGGATAGCCTCCACGGTCCGTACCTTGACGGCTGGCAGATTCTATTCGAGATCTTGCTTCCATTCCGAACACCCGCTGACGGGACCTCTGCTAGATAACATAGACATCCTTGGATGGCTTTCACCCTGACGTACGATTCCACTAGGACGTCGGTCACAAATTCCGCCGGAGGAAGACCGGCGAGGATCCAGCCCGTCGTGAGACATGATTCTATGTCCCCTGAAGTGCAGAGATCAATTTTCTTTGTATATTTTGGAGAATACTCCGGATTCTACGGCTGGCCCGCGCCTTCTCAAACCATATGGGAGCGCCGTAAAATGCAGCAGACAGAATCGTACCCATAGGACCTTCTAATGCCAGGGCCCGGAGGTTGGGCATCAGATTATATAGGGTATCGGTCTTTCTGCCCAATCCCGACGCTATCAAGAAGTGCTAGACGAAGCGCCAACGACCATTCAAGTGGAGACCCAGATATTTAATCCGGAACGAGGGTGTCTCCTCTTCTGATCTGGGCAGCGGGCAACGCTCCGCGGCGAGACTCGTCATGAGAGAATAATGCTTCCGTCTTCGCAGGAGTCACTCTTAGGCCTAGATCCTCAATTACGCCTCCCGGTCATCATCACGAGTGTGTCATCTGTATAGCAGGTGGCAGCCGAGGGCGGGAGAGCCGTGCGCAGGTGTCGACATTCCACAGTAGAAGGTCCAACACGGACTCCTGTGGCATGCCCCTCGCATAGGAGTCCGGACTTATCTCGGTACTCCAATCATCTATCCCGAAAATAGTCTTCCACCACGAAGACTAGATAGACAGACAGGAGGAGTAGTTTTCAATGTCTCTACCATTCGGCCCAGGGGATAAAGGCATTGAAGATATCAAGTGACACCGCCACATCCTTCTCCAACACGATGCTCCGACAGAGTCTGAACATGTCGGACATCAATAGTTAACTTGCCCTCTCGGAATCAAACTGTCCTTCGGATAGATTGGAGCTGTCTTGGGATAAATGGTGAACGATGCGGGCAGCGATCACTCGCTCCAACCTCTTCCCCTTCGTCCAATAAGCAGATAAGCGGAATGTCCACGAGCTTGCCTTCCTTTCTCAGAAGCACAAGCCTGGCCCTTTTCCATTCCTGGGGAAATTTACCTATCCTGAGGCATCTAGAGAAACAGAACAGATTCCGATATTGTTAACCATCACACCCGTCCGGGCTGAGGGCCTTAGGTCGCTCTTTGAGATGGGCGTAGACCAGAGCCATCTCCTTCTCTATGTCCCAGCTCCTCGGACCATCCCTCAAGGGGGGAGGGGGATCCCGCATAAAACAGAATTTCCTCCCTCCTGATGGGGAATAAAGTGTTAATTATCTCGTCTAGAAACTAGGAATCGAGGACCTCGATGGTTGGGGGCGCTCATGATCGCAACTTGCTTGTTTTTAATTTTATAGGAGCATCTCCATGAGTTTCTTTTTATGCTCTCCATCATGTGTTCTCCCATGTTCTGGCCTTTGCCCGCCTAATGCACTTTGAGGGTTTTACGCTACCCTCGCCGCTCCTGACGTGAGGGGGTTCATTTGCTTCGAGATCCTCTTTAGTGGCGGGCGGTAATATGGGGTCCACAAGTCCTCTTCCGCAGGTCTTTATGGCAACCGAAGGATTCGTCATCTTCCCAATCCATGTCAGCCACATCCATGTTAAGACGGCCGAGCATGCGGCAGAACATATATTGATGGCCCTCCGCGGTCTCTGCGGCAGCGTGAAAATTCCGCACTGTCCGAAGCTGACATTCGTGTGTCCTCATACGACAGCTGAGATAGCTATTTCTCCATATTCTTTAATTCATACTCTTTCCGAGGTCAGTCAGCCTCTTTTCTAGTTCGTCATTTCTCTCCCTGAGATAGGAAATCACTTTTTTTTTTTCAGAATTATCTCTTTTTGAGCTGACAGCACGGTTCTCCTCTGGGTATGTTTCTGCTCTGGCAGAGATTGTGGTTACTGCTGCCATTATTTTAGCGTATGCGCTCCACAAGTCCCTGACAATGCCCTCCTTTATGTTTCAAAAACTTTTCCACTGCTTCCACATCACCCCATATTCCATAAATGCCGACCGCCGAGCCAAGCAGGGGCAGCAAGCAGTCTCCACTCAGACATGCACCGCCCCGCAATGACACATCTACCTCCTCCCTAGGTCATGCCGGATCTAGGATGCACCTCGAATTAATGCGGAGGTCCGTACAGGATGCTCTTCCGAATCAGGACCTCTCAATCGGCCGGCCACGCCAGCAAGTACTGACGGTGGCCCCGATCGCAGGAAATGACCCAGAGAGGAATCTCCTTACCACGACAAGGTGGCATCCCATGAGAGGATTATTTGACATATTTTGAGTTATGCAAATTTAAACAATGGCATCTTGTTAATGTGACTTTGAATATTAATTACTCATAGCCTCTTTTTTTAAGGTTTTCATATCAAAATAATTATTTGATAATCGATTGTAGCTCTATTGTCAATCAATAGTTTATATTATTATTTTTAGTACTGAGATTTTAGACTAAGCAGTTTATATGCAGAAGTTATGTAAATGTATATACATGATTTGTATACATTTTAAAACATATATTTTACTTTTTTATAAATTTTGTAATCAAATTGTTTTCTAAACAGAATTAATTGTTTAAGGCTATTTTTATGGAAGGTTACAATCTATGTTTTTCTTTAAGTTATTATGCAATGTCATCACGATTTTTATTAATAGTGTTCTAAGTAATAAATATTTCATAATTTTGAGTCCAGAATCGATTTAATAACATTTTAGCGAATATAATTGTCGAATAGAACGAATAGAAGCCCTTATTATGATCTTGATAATATATATAATATGTTGTCAAGATTATGACACTAAATAACATTCCATCAAAAGACTTTAATCATCAGTTGGAATAATTTTAATATTGATATCTTTATCAACTCATATTTCGAGAAATACTTAATCAAAGATAATTTTATTGTAAAATTTAAAGAAATCCTGATCTCTCTACAAGAATATTAAATAAAAAATGAGTTTTCATTTAAAAAATGTTAAAGTTGACTTCGAGAGCTCCTTTATACTTTCTCTGAAAGTCTTTCTCTGAAATAAGAAATAAGTGTAAATGCATTTATTAAGTCCTATACAAATTTCATATAAAATATTTTTTTCTTATTAATATCTTCAAAATCTTATTATCTTCGAAATATTTCTCTCTCATGTGATTCAAGATTTTTTTGTTACTCTGTACAACGTTCTATACAATATACAGGTATATCTGAAGTAACGCTCATTAATCATATAGTGCTAGTCTTAATAAAAAACTGAATCGAAAAGTCTTCTACTATTTTGCAATTTTCGCAATATTTTTTTTTAGTTACTCAATGAGCAAAATGTCTGAAATTGATGTGTAAGACAACTTTAAGATATCTTTAAGAATTCTTTGAGTAACATCTTCAAAATATTTCACTGATATCGCTGAAAAGTATTTTAAAATTATCTTATCGATTTTATCTGTTTATTCGGCAATGTTTAGAAATTAACATCTCGTATTGTGAAAATTGCACAATGGTACAGGACTTTTCGCCTCAGTTTTTTATTAGGAATAGCACTGTATAGTTGGCATTAATTCAAAGACATCCTGTATATATATATATATGTATACTATATGTATAATATATTAAATATTATATATTAAATGTATGTATTAAATGCAATATAAATAAATGATTAATTAATAAAAGTAAATAAAATATATATATTACGCGGAAAACTATAAAAAATCAATAGAAATTAAATTATAAAATTTTTCAATGACACATATGAATATCCACTCACAATGATAAAGATGGTTATTTAAATGTTTAACGACTTTAATTTCATTTTGCAATTTTAATAATTACATATCTACTGTATAATTTTGATATAATTTTTAAAGAACGATAAGATAGCAATTTTTTATAAAAGAGTTCTCAAAGTATAATGAGATACTAGAACAAGAAATACTTCACTCGTGGAAGTTTAAAATTTTCATAAGTATAAATCTGTTGCATTTGATATACTGTGATCATGAAGACATTTCACATACTTCTATTATTGGCCTTAATCGGAATCGTTTTTGCAAAAACTGTATGTATACATTGATATATTATAATAATTACAGAGTGATGCATAATAATTTCAAAAAAATTTTTAATATCTTTATTATAAACAATCTTTATTATTATTGTATTATACCTATCAACTTCTTAGAAGAAAGTAATGTCACTAAAAGTATATAAAGAAAGCTTCTATATACTGTAAAAATGTTAATTTTAACATTTTTGCATGCTTAGAAAGTTCGCTATACGTTTCTTTAAATTACAATTAACATTTAATTTTTTACAGTATAAATAAAAAGGATCAGAATTATTAAAGAGGACATATTTTAGCAGAATATATTATTATATCTCTATTTATTTTAAGGATTTAATATATCTTTAGTGTATAATACGTATATCTTTTTATTTTAACTCCTATTGAAAATAATATTTTTCTAAATAATGTTATGGCATGTTAAAGAGATATTCTAGTATAATAGCATTGTTTTCACGTTTTTTCCAGAATTTTTATAATGTGCCTATGAAAGTAATTAATAAAGTTTTTTTCATATATTTATTAATATTTAAGCAATGTTTAGAAATTTAAAAGAAATGAAAATTTTTCTTAGTGGCTCCTTTTGAAATGATTGATGAAAAAAAAATGTTTATGCATGACTTCCATAAACCAGTTCTGCTTATCTAAAATAAAAAATTCAATGATTCTTAATTAGTATTCTTAATTAGCCTTTAGCAGGCTATAGCAAATAGAATGAAAGAAAAATATCAAAAATTAAAAAAATGTTGTCAAATTTAAAAATTAAACTTCGATTTTTGTAAACTTTTTTTATCTTTAAAGAATCCTAAAAATGAAAAAAAAACAAAACAAACAAAACTGACAAGCAATCTTGGTAAGGGACACATGTGCTGAAAATATATAAGTTGGACTCACTTGGTCAAATTGATCTTGAGATATTGAGATTACGGAAGCCAGTTAAAAAAATACAGTTCCCAGAAAAGTGCGTCTAAAGTTTTGCATACAGTTTATACAGAGAAAATTTTACTTATTGTTAATCAGTTAATCCAAAATCATAGACCCTTCTCTTGCTCGAACTGTTGTGCTGAGCTGCTATTTTTTTTTTATGTTCAATTCTAATTCATTTAGAAAGAGAGCATCTTTTGCTTATAAAATATCGTTTGCCTGCATCTCATTTGCCTACACTGAAAAAAAAGATTGGCTGCTGCAAGCAATTAAAAATGCTATATTCAGCTAATCGTTTCTTTCAGTGTACATGCACTTTTATGTACAAATAGAATTTATGTTTTTAAAGTAGAGAATTTTAAAACATAAAATTTATGTTTTTGTAGCAGAGAATTTAAAATAGAATTTGTATTTTTAAAGCAGAAAATAGTGCATGTAAACAATCGATACTTGTATACTAAAAGAAAATATTGGTTACTGCAATAATTTAGATGGTAAAATATGGCATAACATTTTTAATTGGCTGCTGTATCATATTCAACCAACTTTTTTTTCAGTGTAGACAATAATATTGTACGTGTAAATGATTGTTTCTTAATTTTGTATTTATTTGCAAACATGCTTATAGATAATCGAACTGTAGGCAGTAATGCATATAGGCGAATATGACTTCGTTTCTGAAATTTTTATTTGCCCACAAAAGTGCATGTAAACAATCGAGTTGTAAACAATTATGTATACCTGTAGGCAATTGATCTGTACCAAATGAGATGTAAGTAAACGATACTGTAGGCAAACGAAGTCCTTCTGCTTAGTGAACTCGAGCATCATTCTGAAAGATTATGATCTCGATCGTTGTAGAAGTTAATATACATTTCTGACCAATAAATCGCTCTCATTATAGTCATTATTTTCAGAATTAACAAAAATCCTTCGTTAAATATATTTCAAACAATTTTAATTTTTGTCCAGAATAAATACGTTTATGAGTAAAAGTCTAAAAATTAATGAATTTAAAGACTTTATATTATAAATTACGATATAAATTTCTTATAATATTACACTATTTCTCCCAAAATAACGATTACACAAATCTTTGCCGAAATACACATGTTGAGGCAATACTATTGCACGTCACCCTTTGCGTATGACAAGCACATTGTAAATTCTTTCTAGCCTTTATGAGTTTTGCGAATTGGAGCACTTGATCCGGGTAATACTAATTAGTATCTCTCTATTACGTTATCTTATTTTCGGCGATATATGTAAACGTATATATGATGTATTTAATTATTTAAGTAATTAATTATTTTGATGCATATTGTATTAATTTAGAATATTATTCTTTAAATACATTGCTGAAATTAAGATAATTTAGTAAGAAGTTAATTAGTACGCGCATCAGTGTTGTATAAAGTTATTGGCCGGTATTCATAGTAAGATCTTATATTTAAAAACATCTTAAATATATAAGATATTATGAATTACTTAGAGCCGTATCAGTATTTTAAGACATTACTTAAGATGTATTTACAGAAAAGATTTTTATATTTAATGCTATTAGTCCTCGATTTAGAATAAAATAAGATCGATATAGAGCCAATCATATTTATTCTTCAAAAAAGAATATTTTCTTCTTAAATAAAAAATTCTAAAATTTAGAATAAAATATTCTTAATGCTATTCCATTAATTTTCTTAACAGAAAAATTTAGATTACATTTTTTGGTTGTAAAACTGGGCTCGGCCAGATCGAACTCAGGGTCGTTCCGCGTGTCTCTCATCTAGCGCGCTATATCACGAGAGCTTTGCTGCTATAGTATCATATATATAATACGCTGGATAACTGATATATAAACTTATTCTAAACGTAAGAATATATAACCTAAATTTATATGTGTTATACTTGTCTCAAGACAAGATGTTGATCTTATTTTATTCGAGGGAATAAAATAAATATTATTGACTTAATCTTAATATAGTTATAATTTTATACTATACAGTATAAAATTAGTATACAGAAAACTAAGATTAAGTGTGTCAAAAATATTTTTTCTTTACTATTAGAAATCCTTTCTGAGAGTGTAGTCTTAAAATAAGAACGGACTATGAATACCACCCATTATCTCCACTATTAGTGAATTCTGATGATTACTTATGGAATTATTTGCTCAGTAATTTGTCATTAATCATGATACTAATATACTAATACACAACAGTCAGCATTTATTATAACGCATTTTTACTTTCAAGAATTTTGAAACATTTTTAAGGTACGTTTTTTAGCATTTATTTGCACATATACTTCCTCATTTTTCTAAAACTTGAGCATATTATCACATATATATATATATATATATATATATATATATATATATATATATATTTGAGTGTGTCGTTTATTATTTAATATTTTATTAGACTACACGTATTAGAATTATGCAAAATTAAACAACAATATAGCATTTGATGCTAATGTGGCCACTCCCAAGTATATTGATTGCTGACGACTTCCTTTTCGAAATTTTGACATCAAAATAATTATTTGATAAATTAATTATAACTCTACTGTTAATGTATAATTTATGTTACATGTATTATAAATTTTTAGTAAGGAAAAATGAGAAAATTGTGCGCGGTGAGTAATTGTGCACATTTTGGTTTGGCACATTTCCGATAGAGAGACTCTATATCACAGGCATAGTAAAATTTGTAGGCTAGAATATTCAATGAGAAATGATAATGGCATCGACGTTGAATCCATTGTCATTTCTCATTGGGTAATTCTTTGGCGATCTGATAAACTAAGTGTCTATTGCCAAAAAAACTTGTTAAACTACCGTTTGAACCTTAAAATAGGTTTCCATATTCAAATAAATGAATCATTAAATGAATGAATAAATGAATAAATAAATTGGCTTAATAAATATATTTTTTATTTCTTTACCAATATTCCATAAAAAATTTATTTTATTCATTTATTTTTTATGATTTTATGTCTTGCATATCCAATTATCCAGTCCATACGCGCAATTATCCGACGCATGAGAAATTTTTTCGTTTTTTCTTTCTTTTTGTCATATA
>Ga0157364_1006060_pt1 | contig 12373 bp, 10 predicted proteins | sample AttsexASBM2_FD_111476 | JGI IMG/M metagenome (GOLD analysis project Ga0157364, IMG submission 111476) | Fungus gardens microbial communities from leaf cutter ant in Ribeirão Preto, State of São Paulo, Brazil - Atta sexdens ASBM2 | ecosystem: Host-associated > Fungi > Mycelium > Unclassified ...
TATTGTTCGAAAAATTTCAAAAGTCAGTTTCGGGGAGGCGATACTTTTATTGGTTCGTTTATCGTCCGCTAAAAAAAATTCGCCATTGAACGTTGTGTTCACTTTCACAGTGCCGTGTCTTTCCACAGTGTCTCGTTTTAGCACTATACTACTAACGTCTTTCAAAAATCGCTGCGACTCGATGTGATTAGAGTTTATCACCGCGCCTGTCAATATACGAATGTTGTTTCACTCTCATCGAAATCACATCGAAGTTCATATCCGGCACCCATATGCACGAATTGTCCATACATCGAATCCTTCAAAACTCTCGAGCTTCGCAATACATGCGATCACTGATTGTCTCTTGCCAATCGATAATTGCGAGCGTTTGGTACGATTTTGTTCTTCCAAAGATTCTATGAACTCATCGTATTGTTGTTCCCATGTGACGTACTCTTCTCTGGTATTCAGCTGAGCCGCTTGCTCTACAAATTGCGCTCCCTGTTATCGCTTGTTCCATGTTATGCTTGATTAATGACGCAGTATGTCTAAATCTTCTCATTTTATACCATTTACTTGGACCGCGATTCGATTCACGCTCACAACGCTTAAAATCATTTCATCCTTGTTTGTCAAATGAAGACAAACGATGTTTATGCAGCATTGTTAGCAGGAATCGGATCACGACCTTGGTCACGTGACATTTGTATCACATTACATTGATGAAGATGATGTCACCGCTCGAACATGTTGTGACATCGTGTATATACATTCGTATCATGTCGAATGTTCGTGAAAAATCAGATCACGTGACATGCATACTATTTAGCAACGTTGCATTTATATCAAATCGCATTGATGATGTCAATGCAAAACATGTCGTGACATGTTGTGACTTGTCGGCGGCATATCCTTGAAAAATCTTTGATTATGCTAAATCTAATAAAGCCGTCGACGCTTACAAAATTGTAAATATCGCATTTTTGTTGTATTAAATTACATTGATGTCATCGCAAGACGCGTTAAATAACAAATACGATGCGCCAAATACCTAGCGTAAGATTTATGATAACAATTCTAATATTGAATATGAATTATTAATTTACATGAATTACACTACGGATGATAATATATAGTATATGAAAAATAAACGAATATTTAAACTGTATCTCAGCGTTTGAAATTATTCATTCCTTCCATTTTTGCGTATTTTATTCGTTACTTTCCTTCCTACCTTCTTCATCATATTACATACATAGTATCATATTACATATACCGGCAGCATCATCGCAATTGACAATATCATCGCATCTGACAATATCGCTGTGCTCGCTTTAAAAGCATTATTAAAATATAATCGAAGAATAAGTATAATAGAAATAAAAAATATATATGTATGTTTATGTTTTGCGTATAGAGAATAAGTAAAAGGAGTCACATAGAAAGCTGCAATGAGAGAAAAGATCATAAATATAGGATGCACATGAGTATTATGTCGAGTATTTTCTCGCGATAACACTTTTTGATTTACTTTGTTTTGTATACAATCGACTGTCATAGAAAAATCCCGGGCAGTCTCGCTACAGCGAAGAGTGCTTTTCAGCGTCAGACTTGTCCACGTCTTGTCCGCGCGCGAATTCATCAGTTGTATTTAAAATGATGTGCGATAAAATAAAATTCAGGAAGTCCTAAAATTTGGAAAAAATGATGAGGAGGGGGGAGGGAAGATGTCCTCCTCAGGAGGCCGGCGAAATTGAGAAGAAGGATGTCTCCGTCAACGAGGATGCTCCCACCGAAGTGGAGAAGGAAGTTGAGCATGAATTCGACAAGAGCCTCCCGATTATTAATTTCAAATCTTATATAGTGATGAAGTTGATTAAGTGTTCGATTTCTTCGATTTAGCGAGGAGGACCTGACGAGGAGGAATTATTACAATTTTTTATAATATACTTTGCTGCGGCGGCTGAGGAGGAGGCAGAGGCTGAGGAGGAGGCAGAGGCTGAGGAGGAAGTAGAGGCAATAGATATTGCCCCTTAGGCCAAAGAAACTGTGTGGATGGAGGAAGTACATGAAGACGATTAGATGATGAAGAAGACGTCTGCGAAGAAGGCAGCGGGGAATGGGGGGTATCAAGTAAACATTTTTGTTTTTACTTCTTTTTTCTACGCAGCATTTTTACATTTTTATTTCTCTTCTCTACGCGTTCCCTCATTCTATCTCCCCCTCTAACAAGTTCTTGCGACTGGGCTACCAGTGCCGCCTGGTTGCTGTATCCGTGGTCCAGAATTCCTCTTCTATAACTACTATAGAGTTTTTAAATTGTGACACAACTTCGAAAAGATCGCGATAAAAAAGGACACAGGATCCTGTATGCTACCGAGAAAGCGAAAACTAAGGACGGCTACTAAAATAATGAAAAAGAAAGACATACCGGTGAGACAAACGTTGAAAAATAAATGTAAGATACGACTGTAAAGATACCACGATCTCCAACATTGCGAAATCATTTAAATCGCAAGTTCGAGCTGATAGGAGCTATTTGTTACGTGTCATGTAACAATTGTTTAGTCACGTTTTTAACATAAAGTTTTCTGTACATATTTCCCTGAATATTCCTGACAACCTTATTTCCGATTATCTTCTTATTTGCTTCATCGTTTTTTCTTTTTAACCTTTTTTTTATCTATTCTAAGAAATCCCTTTGAAATTCAGTCTTACAAATATTTTACGACTCATCTCCAAACGGATTCTAGAGTCATCGTCACGTGCTACCTTAGCTTCCTTTATTTCTATCACATGTATTTTTGATACTTGAAAATCTCATGTTATTGGTTAGAATTTGTAGCTTTAGTCGAAGTAAAGATCCTTCTAGTTCTGATCGTGTTAGTCTATTCTCATAAGCCGAACTTGCAACATAGTTCTAAACTCGTCTCTTGTATTAACGTTGAATAAAGCCTGTTCTGAAATCAATTATCGAATATATACTTATAATATTTTATATATATTGTGATTCTTCATGCTCGTAACAATTGATGGCAGCGATACTCATAACTGTCTAGAAGATCATGGCTTGAAACAATCCTGCTTTGAAATAATCTCCAAGTAAAAATCGATCAACGAAGAGACACATTGTCGGAAGAAACTTGAATTGAGAAGACCTCACTATTCAGACGCTGAGATAGAAGATTGAAGACCGACAATTCCTTTTGGCAAGAGCAGCAAATATAATTTCATTCCTGCTCTACATCATCCCATGATAAAACTTTGATGGAGTACAGTAATTATTTATGCTGATTTTCCAAAGTAAAAGTGCAAGAAGCTAGGTCATCGCAGATATTAACAAGGGAAAAGTGCATAAGGCATCTTCGATGTGATCATCACCTCCGGACGAAGCCGACGACTACAATGAGACTCCGTGGACATCCTACACGTAAAAATGTTCATTCATCTGGGACATCCTGCAGTTAACTATGTTTTGCATTATATATAATATCACTGTAAGTTTGCAAATTGTTATAATCCTAGCGTACGTTATTAAATAAATACTCTGGATGAAAATAATTTGATAGATAATTTTAAATCCGACTATATACTCCCATTTGATATTAACAATTGGAGCCAAATTAAATCCCATGTCAAATTAAATAAAGAATATACTCTATAATGCGTTATTTAGTCTATTCAAGGGATAAACTTCCGAAAATCTGAAATTTCCGATTTCGTTATCCGATTGGTACACTACTGTCTTTCGGTGCGCTGGTTACAAATATAATCACGAAAATTATCGAAGTTATTTCGAAGTCAAACCGATTTTTTTATATTTTTTCACATTTGACATTGAAAATGATCAGCAATTTTCATAATGATATACATTATCAACATAACAAACTACAGTAGTACAATAATTAAATCGCGCGCCCCAAAGACATTAATGACTGAAGTCATTAGTGCCACCATTCTCGCGGGCAGATTCAGAGACATGATTGTCTCCTGACCGCAACTATGAAGCGTAGCTAGAGACTTTCGAACGGGAGAAGTCCCATCTAGAGGAAAAACAGACATCTTTCGGAGAGGCTGGAAATGCCCCTTCCCCCCCTCCTCCCGCAAACCCTTCTCAAAAGGTTAGTAAGAACTCAAAGCCCTTTAAGAAAGATGATATGCCTTCTCCATCACCACCCAAAGGCTCTTCACCACGCAAAGGGCGTAAAGGCGTAAAAGCTTTTAAAGCTCTCTCTGCCAAACGGGGGGGGGGGGGGGGGACAAGCTCCTGGGGAGTACCAGAGCCGCTATGAAGAAAGTTCAGGAGCAGCAGCTGCCGGCTCCCCAACAAACTGTATGTTCCAAAGTGATGAGGAGAAAAGCTCACCAAGCCGCTAAAAAATAGCCAAGGAGGAGAAGACAAAAGGGACTGTCAAAATCACATAACTCTCCAATGGCAAACCTCTGGCAAATCAAGGGAGCGCCAAGAGGAGAGGGAACGATAGCGCCGAGTTGGGCAACAAAGCTGGTGTCCATCCGCCCACAACGGCAACAATAATGCATGCCTGGCAAGTATGCTGAAGTAACCACTAAGGCGAAGAATCACATCTTGTAGGCCCTCTCTATAGAAGCATTCCGAGCTCGAAAGGTTCTTACGTTCTTACGTCCTTGTTTACAAAGTACTCAGTGAGGGTGGCAGTGCCAACACTGCTAAGACACTCTTGCGGCAAAGCTTCGCTAGGGCTTTACTGAATAGGTCCTTACGAATAGGGAGTTAAAGTGGGTCGACTCTGTAAAAAGGCCGAGCTATCCCTATCAGGGCTTGACGACTCCACCACCATCGACGGAGATCACTCAAGCCCTGGCGTCCTCCGGGGGTTGCGATCCCTTGAGAATCAAGCTGGGAACCCTCAAAAGGTCCCCAATGGACTGAGGTCAGTTAGGTCCCCCTCGTAGTGGCGAATAAAATCGCTAAGGGAGAAAAAAATAAATGTGAGCTGAGTGCTGGTGCGTGTGCCCCTTCTCCCGGCTCGCTCCCTCCAGTACTTCCATTGTTTGGAGAAGAAGCATGTCCAGGGCTGAGGTGGACAGAAGCGTCGTGTTCAGTATTGCTAGATCGCTTTTTTGGTGCATGCGCCAGAGGAGGCCTAACGTATTAAAATAACGTAACGTATTAAAATTGTAAGAAAATAGATATTATTAGAATCTTTGTTTCAAATTTGAAAATAACAAAAGAATTTTTAAAAGTACAAAAACAAGAAGTATAAAAAAGTCAAATATATGGAATTGTGCATGTATGCGAAAGTACATATATGCAATTATACAAAATTAAATAATTAATAATATTATAGGCATTCTAGAATGGATGAAGAATGGACTTGAACCAAGAAATAATTCGCGAAATGTACAATTTCTGTAATTAATAATATTTATATAAAAGACGAATTAAAAGAAAAAAGAAAAAAAATATTGATATAATAAAACATATTTTTTTAATTTAAAATTAAATATTTTATTTGACAGAAATTGTAACAAATACCAACATTGTCAACTAATCTCTTCTTAGCTCGCCAAAATCTAGGATTTCGCCTCCACTGTTATAAATGATACACACCACATCGACTGCTACTACCATGCGTTAGAAAAGCGACACGTCTAGCAACATTAGTATTTCAGGTGCGATGGAGAAAGACACTGTATCAAGGAGTGCTTCGCCAAACCCGTGTTTAGCGTGCAAGGTTGCGGGGAGATACCGATCAACATATAGATGATAAAGCATGCAAAGCCTCTAAAAGGCTTGAAAGGAGGGAAATCGGGGGGGGTTGCACTACCGTTGCTAGCTAAACAGCAGGCGGCAGAACAAGCACCGCCAATGAAAGAAGTAGAAATGGGTGGAGAAGATACACAATCACTCGATATGGAACTCTTCCCATCCCTGCTTAACTCAACCGAGGCTCCCTCTTGAGATAATCCCGGCGGTGATATATGAATAGTTGCCCAACGACGCGGCTGGTCAACGAGTTTTCGAAACTTCGGGAACTGAATCGGCGATCCTGGAGAAAGCAGTAAATACCATAAATGTCTTGCCAAATCCTCCAGACAAATTTCAATTACGCCCACCAGACGCAGGACATTTTTTGCATAAACTAGCGATTGCCTCATCATTACTGAGCCCTACAAGGTACCCGATCAACATCCATTGGGGATATCACGGATTCGGCGGTGATCATATGGCGGAGAAGCGCCACAGTGCTCCCCGCTCAAGAGCGGGACGTAATACGCCGCGGCTGAGTAGGGGCGGTTTGTCATAGTAATGTGTACTTCCGATCTCGTCTCGGGCCGGGTTCAAGAGTGACTTGAAGATCTCGGGGAATTTGTCCGCGAACTGCTCTGATTATGGCCAATGACTTGAACATCTGGCCCTCCACATAGGGCAGCGGGTGCCAACGCTCGCGGCCGCAGTCTTGAGGAGTGAATGCTCGAACTCAGCCTGTTCCTCGTCCCTAAGTTGACTAGGAACCATTGTGAGCCTGAACATGCGTTGCATCACAGATTGAAGGATACAGATCCGATCATAATACTATCTTGTTCGATCTCCTAAGACTCTCTAGGGAGATTGTACATTTGAGTGAGACAACCGCCTCCGGTGAGCACTTCGCAATCCTAACCTCCTAATGACAGTAATCTACACAGACACATGGTCCGCATCTCAACCAGACCCGAGCCCTCGCGGACGAAGTAGCGGGGCGCCTCGAAGTGTTAATGCACAACACTTGCGAGGCCGCAATGCCGCTGGTGCACCCCGCGTATTAAAACGAAGGAGATAGCCGAGCTTTGGCGCTCCTCCGTCTTAGCAAGGCAACGTTTCACATCCGCAAGGAGAATGCGGCTCGAACTGCGGCAGCGCTCGAGGAGTTCCACAGTACCCATGATCATCTGTGGACTGCCATTAGAAAGTTGAAGGTGAGGTCTTAGAAAGAACTTTTCCGGGGCTTCGAGAAGGATCCAAGGCGCCCGTACAAGATAGTGTTGGAAAAGCTGCGATACATAGTCCCCCAATCCCTGAAGACTCTGGATCGGGTCTTGAAGGCCTTGTTCCCTATTAGGAACGAGATCCCCTCATATCCGGACTCGCCAAATGGGTGATCCAACAAGCTCGGAGTCATTGCCGACAAGCTAAAATTGACAGTTAGGAAATTCGAGGGAGCGTCCAAGACCTCGGGCACGGGGTCTCCGGGAGGATATGAATCTCAGCGATAGGGGAACTTTCCACGCTAATGGCCTGTTTACAGAAAGATTTCCTGAGCGCTGGAAGAAGGCCAATTTGGTCCTCCGAAAACTGTATAAGCCGATGGATTCTCCATTCACATACAAACCGATCTGCCTGTTAGACAAGGTCGGGAAGCTCTTCGAGCGCATCATCGCTTCCCGGATAATTCTGCAGGAGTCTCGAGGGAGTGATTTCCAACAAGGACCAATTTAGTTTCCGTGAAGATTTATCGTGAAATTTTGCGTCTACAATCTTTCACGTGCCAAACGGTGGGGAGGAGTTATTGGTAATGTCACAATCGACAATCAATTAATGCCTTCAACTCCGTCCTATGGGATGCCATAGGGAAGATCGCTCATCATTTTGGCCTCAAAAAGTATGCTTCCGGACTGCCTTCGGGATCGGTCTGCTATATCGACCGTTTCGGCAGAACGGGAAGACACTGACTTGCAGAGTCCCACAGGAATCGGTCTTAGAACTACTCTTATGGAAGCTCGCATACGATGTAATCCTTCACATCCCCAGCTATTCTTCTGATTTTATTTAGACGATAATCTGATCGAGGGGGGAGGAAGGGAAAGGAGGAAGCTACCGTGAAAGCAGAAATTGCGATTGCTAGCATCCTTAGACGCATAACAGCGGTGGACCCCCAGAAAACGAAAACTATGTTCTTTTACAGCAGGACCTCCGGGCCACCTTATGAGATCCTCGTAGAATCCTCCAAGATAGAGGTGGGCTCTAGTTAAAATACCCGGGAGGCTCACTCTAGACGGTGAAGCTTCGGTCCGCACTTTAGGAACGTTACTCTACGGGTAGGCAGAATGACAGCAGCTTTGGGATGCCTACTGCTCAACTTAGGCGTATACTAAGTATTATACTAAGTATCCAAATCTGGCGGTTCTGTGCAATCGGTGATCTTTTATAGATCATGCCCGAAAAATGGAGGATAATCGTCTCCATCGCCTGGTCTATCCGGTACAGCGAAAACTCGCAGTCCCCCGGGGACTTACCGAACCGCGTCACACGCTACGATTATCGTCCTCCCCCCATCGACTTACTTGCCAAAAAACGCGCCGTGGTTTATCAGCGCGTGCAGCGAGCGAGGAAGAGGAGAAATGGAAAATGACCGTGAGAGTGGTAGATTCTTAGATCCTTAATAAGGATATGCCCTTATTAAAAGAGAGAGAGAGACGATGAGAGAGTGGGAAAAGAATCTCTTAAATCCGCTCTCCTAGGTAGACAGCAATACAGCCCTATTTAAGTGAGTGAGAAGAGCCCATAATGGGCCCTCTTTTTACATTGTGCAGGTTCTCTCCGGACACGGATGTTTCGAGGAGTACCTGCATAGAATCAAGAGAGAAGTATTTTCTCCTGTGTTACCACTGTGACGCCAGGGAGAACATAGCGCTTCATACCTTCGCGCAATGTCCAACGTGGAATATGGAGCGTCAAGCCCTGACGGCCATAATTGGGCTTATCGCTCCCGAGTGTCATCAGCAAGATGCTCAGGAGGAGAAGAAAGATAGAAAGCAGTGTCCAACTTCTCGCAATCATAAGGCAGGAGAATACCGAGGATGAGACGCGAGAAAGTCCCCCTGCGGACACACCAAAATGTGTTGCCAAACATTCCACTTCCCCTGCGAGGAAGAAAAAGGGGGTGCACCTAAAATAGATCGGAGACGAAAGGGTGGGATACTTATAGCCTTAGATCTCCCAAAGGCAAGAGGATCTGACATCCCCTGGACTATGGATGGTAAAATCGGCCACGAAAAATAATAGAACCCGGAAGGCTCCTAGATCTAAGGAAGGCCGGAAGTATACCACTAGTGATTCTCGGCCCTCCTCAATTAAGATTTAGAGTAGGCAGTCGTGGGACTTTTAGCGGGTATGCGATAATCTTGACGCTCCCTTCCGGAAAACACACTGTCCTTGAATCCCTCCTTCAGGTCAGACCAAATCTGGGAATGTCTTCCTCTTCACGATGGGATGATCCTCTTTGGAGAGTTAGAAGATTTTCCCTATGTATAAAAAAAGGGGAAAGGGAGATGGGGTGAGAGTCGCTTCGTGTGGAAAATCGTCCAAAGGATGAGGTGAGAGTCGATCAATGTTAAATGTGAAAAAATAAAAAGAAATAGTTTAATATTTAACCTTGAAAATGACTTTGTCATTTTATCATGGAATTTTGCGTCTACAATCTTTCACGAGCCAAACGGTGGGACGGGATTGTTGGTAGTGTCACTCGATAATCAATTAATTCCATTCCATGGGATGCCATAGAGAAGATCGCTAATCATTTCGGCCTACTTTTGTAGATAATTTTCATGCTCATATTCGTAATCAGTGCACCAAAATACAGTTGCATATCAATCAAGAAAATCGGAGACTTTAGGTTTTCGGAAATCCACCCCATTCAAGTTATCATAAAAAATTAGAGAAGTAAACACTTAGCGTAGATTACGGTGTAACACTAAACAACGGTGTAGTACTAAAAACATAAATGTATATACATAGATAATATTTAAAATAAGAAAAATGAGAAACATTGTCATGAATGTAAAAATATCCAGCATAAGTATATATTTGATTAGATTAAACATTCATAAGTTACGAAAGCTGTGCAAGTTATTACGTTTAAATCTAACAATAAGATAAATAAACTTCGATTCGTAAGACTTGTATTACAAAAAAAAACAATAAATTTTATTTTCATTCAGCGTAAAAAAAACATTCAGATTAAATTCATTATTACATTAAAATTATTATTTATAATTTTTTTTTTAATTATTATTATAATTTTCGAATTGTTTTAGTTTTTATTATTCAATTTAGCCGAAGTGCCAAGTGTTTACATCTTTAACTTCTTGTAATAACACTTGAATGGACAAGGTATCGCAATTATGGATTCTTTATTTAGTTTAATATGGATTTAGTCGTCAGTTGTTCATATCAAATCTTTTATACGAATGACATATGTCATTAAAATTAATATAATATTTACTTAATTTGGTATGAAACAATTTGGCGCCAATTGTTGATTCTAAATCTTTTATATGAATGACATATATAATTTATATAAACGATATAAAATAAAATTTTGCGTAATGGTAATTTAGCGCTAATTGTTAATATCAAATCTTTTATGCAAATGATGCATATTATTAGAGTTAAGTAAATAACAAAGATAATACCACTTGGGTTTTACTTTTTAATTTTCTAGAATTTAACTTGGTTAGTTAAGAATCTGGGAATCTGGGTAATAACTTATTTAATTTCTTATTCGGTACATTAGTTTTTTCGAGGAGAATAATTTTAAATCCATATAAAAAATCAAACTAGATTCCTTATAAATCAAAGAACGGACAGTAGGCTCGTATTCTTTCTTAGAATAATTTTTAATAGAAAAAATTAAAGCTGCCATTATTTGGGTTGGGTATAAGACCTACAATAAGAATATCTTTGAAGAAGAAAATTAAAATTATATAAAAATTATGCGTTTCCTCTGTGTCCAGATCCATTCTTGAAATGCCAAGAACCTTGCAATCCACTACATCAGAGCAAGGAGCAGCCTTATACTGAGCTATTCCTCCGAGTCGTTCCTTTTATATTATATTACGCTACTTGTTGGAGTGGTGAGAAGAAAGAAGAGAATTGTGAGGAGAAGAGGAAAGAGGTGGGAGAAATTGTGGTCAGTCATCAATAACCGGGAGAATAGCTTTCCACATTTTATTTATGTTGTAGCCATTATCTCTATTTAGATTGTTAGGATGTTTTTGTATCTTTATGGCTTCTCTATATTTTTTTGGAAAGTATGATGTAATGTTGGTTATTGTGGTCGTTTTGTCAAACAGTATTTGATGTCCTGTTTCGATGTTATGTTCTGATAATGCTAATGCGTGACGTGTTTTAGCCTGACATCACGTTCGTGTTCTTTTATTTGTAGGTTGACCATTCTCCAATGTGTATATACATATATATACATATATATACGTGTGTGTGTGTGTGTGTGTGTGTGTGTGTGTGTGTATTGCCCGCAGAAACAAGATATTTTGTATACTCCTGCGGAGCTGAATGGAATCTTTGATCTTCAGGATTTCTTAAGATTTGTTTTATCTTTTTGGGTGGTTTAAAAATAGTTCGGATATTATGTTGTTTATATCCTGTCAATCCGATCTGTTATTACTTTGACATATGAGAGAATGAATAGAATCCTTTCGTTTGGTTGTGTGTCAAAGATCGTTATCATGTTTATTGATTGTTTCGATTATGTCTTTTGTGTCCGTTTTTCTGTAAAGCTAGTTTTAAATGGTTGAGGTCTGTCTGTAGATGTTCTTTGTCAGAGATGGTGAAAGCTCTATGTACAAGCGAGTTGATTGCAGACTGTGCTGGATGGTGGTGCGACTCGGAATGTAGATGTCTATCTGTATGTGTTTTCTGTACACTTGATAGAGACAAGAACAGGTAGGAAGAAGAATTTTTCGTTTTCTATGTCTATAGTGGACATTTGGGCGTTGATTGTTGAAGAAAATAAGGCTCTATGTACAAGATCCTGGTGCAAAAAAGCAACATTTTCAGTAAAACCAAATCAATATTAAAATCTAAAATCTCTCACCAAGACTATATGGACTACCAAAAGTACACAAACCAAACATCCCCCTATCGATTGTCAGCGCCATACATTCCCCGACATACAACTTAGCCTGCTTCCTAGCAAACACTACAACCCTTCACTGGAAAATCCGAATCACACTCAACTAATTCAACAGATTTCATACAAAAGATCCAAAAAATCCTACATCCCACAGAACTACTTGTAAATTTCGATTCAGAATCCCTTTTTACACAAGTCCCAATAAGACACATTAAATATTAGGTGTACAACTTTGCTTCCGCCGTTTTCCTATAGATGGCTTTAGTGATAAGTGGTGGTCGAAATAAATAGATCCTAGACGTCATACAATAAACTTGGGCATCTGTCAACATAACCCCATAGAAACATTAGTCGATTTGTGTCTATATCATAAAATTATTCTCGATTGAAAATGTCAGTTTACGAACCAAATTCTCGTCATTTGCGGGAGGTTTTAATTTTTTGCTTCAATATGAAGAAATCTGCGGCTGAGGCTCATCGAATGCTCTCAAATA
>Ga0157364_1006061_pt1 | contig 12373 bp, 6 predicted proteins | sample AttsexASBM2_FD_111476 | JGI IMG/M metagenome (GOLD analysis project Ga0157364, IMG submission 111476) | Fungus gardens microbial communities from leaf cutter ant in Ribeirão Preto, State of São Paulo, Brazil - Atta sexdens ASBM2 | ecosystem: Host-associated > Fungi > Mycelium > Unclassified ...
TAGACTAAACATCTAATTAATTACTGAGTAATAGAAAGAACTAATGAAGAACTTGAATGTTAAAAACAAACTAGCCATTGAACTAGCTATGCTAAAAGTGTGCAATGTCAAGCTTATCTTTGATATCTGACTGGTGCTATATATGCACTTTATACTATACTCCTAATATTAAACATATTAAAAGATATCCAAGTAATCCAGTAGCTAGATCCTGTAGAACTTAAGGATTTCAGTAAGAACATAGTGAGTGAGGATTTTGTGTAAAGTGACTAGCAATATATGTGCTCAGACCACTAAATAATTAGGTTTACTGTGCTATTTATAAAAGAATACAAGGAGAATAGTGGCGTTTTGGATATATCTGTTTTCTTACCTTATCCTACTATTATCTTGTCTTCTTACTAACAAAGATAAGAGAAGAAACTTCCTCTCTGACTTATCATCAGTACTCTTAATGTCTATAAAACTTTTTTATATTTGCTAATCTCTTAAAAGCTACCAATATCTTCAAATCCTTCACTATACATACTCTAGTTAACTCTAGTACCATAGGAGTCTTCATTAACAAGAACTTTGTAGAGAAACAATGTTTGAATACATACAAACTTTTCAAGACTATGCCAGTCTACAACATCAATAGGACTCCTAATCAAGCAGGCTAGGTATTTAAAGTAATAGATGTAGTCTTTCATTATAAACCACATACTGAACAGATGTTGTTTACAGTCACTAGCTTAGGGAAACAAGATCTCATCCTTAGGTTTACCTAGCTTAAGCAACACAATCTAGAGATGAACTGCCAAAACAAAAGTGTTCATGACTTACTTTCCTACTTACTACTTACAATGCTAAGATAAAAAGAAAGTAGAGAAGTTAAAGATCTACATACTAAATGTATATTGTTTAGATCTCTCTTCTGCTCTTACTGATAACTCTAAAAATAAAGAACCTCTCCCTAATATGCTCACAGAATATAAAGTGGAACCAAAAAACTATATGTACATGATCTAGCTAATCCCTGAATGCTTTAAATCTCCTTACTGTGACTACTCATTTTTAAAAGCTCTCTACAACTCATAAGCAATTATTGACAGTGGCAAAGACTAATCAGACACTCCTATCCCATATCAGAAAGTTTAAATCAGGCTTTGCCAAGGACAACTTCAATGTTCTCTTTAAAAATCACTGTTGAGTGTTGTGGCAACCACTTATCACAAAGACAAATGATCACACAAACAGTAAATCTCTTAGTTGGATATCAAGTGGGGAATTCACAAGAGAACTCGACAAGGAGTCTTTGCTAAATTAGAGTCCTATATATACTAAATACATCTGGTCCATGCTACAACCTCATGTCCACCTCATTTCCTACTCAAGGCTACCATGTTGTATACATGTGCCCTGACAACATCTTCTAGATCTTTCCACTATGTTCTAGGCTTATGACGTTACATCATGTGACATGTCATGTGACTGCGATGTCACATGCCTCTTCATCGTCACTAAAAATAAAAATAAAAAGAAATTCAAAGAAAAGAAATATAAAATCAAGAAAAATAGATAAAAGAGAAAGAAAAATGTTAGTGTCAAAGCATTCCATAACATTGAGATCATACCATTAAACTGACCCTAGGAGTGGAGCTCAAGTTCTCTAAGGTCTACCTACTGTTTCCTATAGAGCAGATAGAGTAAGATGTTTTTTTTTCACTCAAGTCTTCTATATATGTAATATATGCTCTTCAAAATTTCCTATAGATGTACTAGTGTTTTAGTACAAGATCACAGAATTCTTAATTCTATGATAATGAAGAATAAGTATCTACTTTCCTTCATCTCTAAGCTTGTCTTGCAACTTTATAGTGCCAAGTGTTTAACTAAACTAGATGTTTGCTGGAGTTTCAACAATATGCAAATTAAGGCAGATAATGAGTAAAAAACTGTATTTTGCACAAAATGCCAACTCTTTAAATACTTGGTAATATTCTTTGGCATAGCTAAAAGTTCTACTATATTCCAGACTATAAGGAATTTCAATATTTCCTTTGTTTCATATAAGAGTACCATTATCTTGGCCCAAGTTCCAAGGATCTCTTTACCTTCTACAATCTTCTATTTCTTCTGTTCTTTGGCCTGAATAAGCACTGCCAATTCAGATACTTAGGTCTCACACCAGTAGTATTAGAGTTGTGAACAATAGACTTGGTTTTATTTATTTTCATTCTCTTTTATTTTTGGTTTTCATTTTACTTTTTTAAATTTTGCACTTAAGCAAAGAGTGTGATATGATGTCATGTATGACACCTATCACAGGATGTTTTACAAATAAACTACTCACTGGTTGTAATACTTGAACTGAATAGTGTTCCAGAGATTCAGTATGAGGATGTGATAATGATAGATGATGAAAAGTATCAACAAGAATAATTGACATTGTTAAGTCTGAGATCTAGTCCTCAGATACAGAGATTGTTGGAAACAGATTGATAAGCACTTCCCGATGTAAGTTCAATCATGTGAATCCGTTCAGCTGTTCATGAGATATCAGCAGATAAAGCTTTTATAGCTACTGATGGCCTGATATCTCAGTTATTTGTTGTTGCTTTTGTACATCCCACATATGTGCAGATAGCTCTCATTTGGGGCTTTCCAGAGCAACTTAGTTAGTAAAAATTGGTCTACTAGTTGTAGAGATACAAGCTGAATAAAGTTTGTGACAGGATAGTCACATATATCACATTGACAGGTCATTTAATCATATGACACAGGGAAGAATATAGAAGGTTTAGAAAACAGATAGCATTATACAGCATAACAATACCATATTAGTCTTATGAAGTGCATATATACTTTAGGATAGGTCAATTATAGTGAGTGTACAGACTATAGTCTATAGTATATAAGGTAAATTAGTTTGTACTTGGAACTCTATTGAGTTCTCTTGTGTTTGTCATATTCCAAACTTTGAGACATGTCCAAGATATATCTGACTTTAATATAACATCAAATTTCCACAGTTATTTGGCTTTATCTGTGTTCAAAACTCTATTAGTAGTTTGATACTTTATAATGGACTTAATTCTATCAAATCCTCATGGTTATTTGGCTTTATTTGTTTCCATCACCTAATTATCTCTTTCAAACTCTGCAAAATTACTCAGACTTTACATGGAGTTTTCTCCTCTCCAATCTAAGCTCCTATTTAGTATTTCACTACTGAAACATCCACTTGGAGATCTGTTTTAATTGCTTCTTTTGCTACTTTATATATTTAAGGCTAGTGATTACTTTGCAATGGCTAGCCTGATAATTGATGCTAAATCTCTGGTGTCAATGATAACATACTTTACTTCTCTTCTTATAACTTTTTACAAGGCTATTCTCTGAAATTGCAACCATGTGGCTTATAAGAGGCGGAATATAAGTTGAGGCCAAGGTTGTTTTGACAAGTTTACATTGCTAAGCTTATTGTACAGAGTTTCCATACTTCACACTTTTCTAAGCCAAATCTGCAAGCTTTTGTCTTCAACTGTGAACTGTTGTAGCAACCACTCACCGGAACAGCACTTGTAGTATGTTTACTTCAGCAAAACTCTTAACTGGCTATCTAGTAGTGGGGATTACAAGAGAACTTGACAAGGAGCCCTCACTGCATTGCTACCCTATTTATATAAGTTATAAGTAGTCTATGCCATAATAATATGTCTACCTCATGTCTACTCCGCAGTGACTGTGCAAGACTGTGCATCCTGCCCTAACATCCATGTGTCCTACATGTGGTAGCAATGTGGTGTACATGCTTCCTGACATCATCGTCTAGGCTCTTCTAGCCTTGTAGACCCTTGTAGACCGCTCTAGGCCTATGACATCATCTCACATGACTTCCAGGTCACATGCCCTTTTCTCGTTCTAGACTAATAATAATACTACTGTCCTATTTCTGTCCTAACCCTAACCCTACCTGAAGTCTGTCCATACTCTTGTCTTATAATATGAATTATGCCTAATAGTATTACTTAATACAAGAGTATGCTTTTGCCTTATCTCTGAGACCTAAGTTATAGTAAGTAGCCAAGTTCACCATGTCATTTTGGTTTTTAGTACCAACTACAAGTTAATGATATATATGTTAAGAGTGAACTTTGTTTTTTTTTATCTTCTTTCTCATTTTTATTTTCTTTTGATTTATTTTTCATCTTTTCTATTTTTAGAACTCTAGGGTTAGGGGTAGTAGTGATTGGTCACACTGTCACATCAGTAACATCTGATGGTGTGGTCACAACATTGATTATAGGACTTGAGAGAAGGAAGTAGAAGGTTTTGGAATAAAATGACATTATAACAACATGGACAACATATGTTGACCTCATGCTTTACACATGGTCATTTAGGGTAGGGTGCACAGTAGCTAGCACAGACCATCTGTAGAAGTATATAAAGTAAATTATTTTGTAAAGAGCTCTTTATCAAGTTCTCTTATGTTTACTCTAATACAAGAGTTTGTTCTTTTACGTCACTCTAAAGGTTTAAGTTCATAATAATATACAGCTAATATTTCCACTCTTTAGCAAATTATTTTTCAATTCTTATTTTCTAAAAACTTTGATACTTTATACTATAATTCAACTGTACAAACAAATAGTAGTAATCTAGAAAAACTCTTTTACAATATAAAACTACTAAAGCTAGAATTATATTATTTTCCAACAATAGGGGTTAGGATTAGAGTGGGAGGATCAACACAGCAAGCAAAGCAAGATTTGTTATGATAAAGTCAGTATAATAGTTGGGGAATCATTTCTAACTACTGTTTTGTCTTATATAAACTTATCAGGTGCTATTGACATACATACCAAAACATGTCAAAAATAGCACCATCAGAAGAGATGATAATGCTATTGGTGACAGATAAGCTACTACATGACTAATCACTAAAAGATATATAAATAACTATTTTTTCTCATAAACTATATATATAAGACAAAAACAATTGGTTACCAAACTTTTGGTAATCTAAAAATAGAGACCAGATATTTTTAGCTTGCATCAAATTACTTATTACTCTTACTAAGCTGCTCTCCCATTCCCTGATATAACTACAATAATATACTATTATGTTAAAGCTAAAAGCAGTAGACTCTAATTATTTTTATTTTATTTTTCATTTAAATTTTCATTTCAATTTATTTTCCTTTATTCTATTTTTAGAACTAGGGTTAAAGTTAAAGTGATAAGATCACACTGTTATATATCAGTCATATCAGATAACACAGTTATAGTAATAGTCACAAGTCACATGATACATATGGAAGGACATAGAAGATTTTAGAAGGATGATGTTATACAATGTGTGCAGTACATGTTGACCTTAAGGCTAACACATAGCTGTTTAGGGTAGGCTAAAAGTAGCTAGCATGGACCATGTGGATTTAGTATATAAGATAGACTATCTTGTACAGAGTTCTCTATTGAGTTCTCTTGTGTTAATCCTAATATATGGTTCTTCTTATTGACCAGTTCTAAGGTCTTTGAGTTGTAATATATTATATAATAGAAAAGAGAAATCACTCCCATACCTGCTTCTAAGTGTGGCTGAAATAATATTGTTGGTCAGCCATTCTGTATTATGTAATAGTCCTATAGTGTTGTTTAGTCATGATATACTAAACAGCAATACTTATCTTAACAAGTTTCTTACATACAGACTTCAGTAGTTATGTGATTCTTCTTTTTTTCTCTATTTATAAGCTTGCTTGATATTTATGTGGTTTTGGTTAGGGTTAGAGAAGTACATGTAGTTAGTATATCATATGTACATAGTAAGATAAGTACTTACCACTAGAGTGACCAGTTCAATATCCATTATTAGTTTTAGGCTTGTAAATGGACAAACTTGCAAAAGTTGTTAGCAAGACAATACATATTAGTAATCTACATCTCTACCAGAGAGCATGGGCACATGTAGCTCTTCAAAGGTTAAGAATAACAAAGACTCTGATAGATAGTTATATAATAGCTACTATGCCCTAACACATTGTTTGGCTACTCCAAAGATGTTATAACTAAATGTATCCAGGAACTCTAATATTATAATAAGAACACCACAACTCTGGTCTAGATGTACAGCTTTCTAGGCTACAGAATTTTCTAATTATAGACCTTAGAGTTTTCTTATTATATATCTAAACTCAGAATTGCCTTATTATAGACCTAGACCACAGAATTTTCTTATTATAAATCTGGACCACATATTTTCTTCATCATGGACTACAAATTTTTCTTATATAGCATAATTTCCTTATAAAATTAGTCATTTTTAGTTGTAGAGAACAAAATCATCTTTTTATATATCTGAAAATTTTTGAGCTGACTTAGTATTTCTCTCTGATATATTTTTTAGAATATCTACTTCTCAAAACTACTAGTTCATTAGAAAGATGTGAGAGATATTTTGTTATACAGAGTTAAGCCACTTTTCTAATCTTTATTTTGCCAAGTTTTCTCAGAGTAGTTTATATTATGATATTGTTAGGTTATGTTGTTTACTATAATTTTTATTTCCAATGACTAGTTTACATGAGCTACCTATTTTTCAACCTAACTAGTTGAGCTATCATTGCAAGTTCTCTAAAATCTCTAGTAAGATAAAGATATATGGAAGAAATATACATGTGTAAAAGCATGGACAAAATACAAAATATAATTTATTGTTATGTCAAGTTATTGTCTGTGACTTTCTTGACTTATGACTTATTTTATGTTACCAATATTAAAATGTGATATTGTAAGTTTTATACAGTTTCTGATATCAAGGTGAATTTGTTGAAATTGGGTAGTTGAGAGTCCAAGGTTTCTGAGGTCATAATCCTAGGTCTGCTTTGTCACCAAATATAGTAGATCTTCTCAAAAAATTTGATGGAAATGAAATAATAGAGTGTTTATGAAGAAGACAAGTTGGAATCTATAATAAATGTAGTGGTATTACACCGTCTCTAGATCTGTTTTCAATATACCTGGAAATGTACTGTTATCTTGGGTTATAGTAACTGAGTCAAGCTGCCTCCCAAGATATATATATGTACAAGCATTTCAAATACTCTCTGACATGTTGTCTTATCACCTAAGCATTACACCAGTTATATGACATATATGTTGGGACATTCTATATATCTGACTAACTTTTTTTTCAAAATGTCTACTTTTCAAAACTACTACTTTCATTGTCATCTCTAATGAGACTACTCTGCCACAACCATTTTATATTCCATTACTAAGATATCTCAATATTAAAGAAGTCATTGGTATTGCCATTAATGCTTAATGGGAAGTCAACAGGAAAAGCCTCAGTTTAAACCAAGGATGCTTTGAGCAGAGCTACAGATATCTCATTTATTCTATGGTATATATACATGGACTTCATGAGTACATATAAGAACAATGTGTAATATATTGTGTACTGAAAATAGTTGGTCACTATTTTTAGATTACCAATCATTCAGTAACCAATTATTGCTATCTTCTTAGTAATCAGCTGTGCAGCAGCTTATCTACTGCTAATAGTATTATTACCTTGAATAATTGTGCTATTTTCAATATATTTTAGCATGTATGTTAAAGGCACCTGATGAGTCTATATAAAGACAAAACAATGGTTGGGGATGATTCCCCAACTGTTATGCTAACTTTGTTATACCCTAACCCTAACCCTTAATTGAATACTAGGTCAAATACAGAAGTGGCTAAGCTACAAGTGTTTGATGGGATGTCAGGAAAGATTTCAGGATTTATTATAGCATGTAAATCATTTTTAAGGATGAGGATGAGGAAAGTGGTAGTAAAAGAGCAGATTCAGTGAGTGTTGTCTTATGTACAAGGAGGATCAGCAGATATTTGGAAGAAAAACATTTAGAAATAGAGAATTTGGAGTATGAAATAACAGAAGAATTTTTGGCAGACTTAGGAAAAGAATTTAGAGGAGGAGATAAGAAAGCAGTTAAAGTAGTAAAGTTAAAGAGATTGGAACAGGAGAACAAGATGATGGAAAAATGTGTACAGAAACTTAGAAGAGTAGCAAGAGGAAGTGAATGTGAGAAAAGGCTTTTGATAGAAGAGCTTAAACAAGGAATGAATGGGGGGATTTAATAAAAACTTATAGAGTCAGAATTTCTTAGTACTGAGCAATGATATAATCAGACAATAAATTTGGATAGAAATTAAAGAAAGAACAGGAGAGATGAGAAGAGATTGAGAGAAGGGAGAGATAATGGGGCTCAGGCTCTTAGGCAAAACAACAACAGGACACAATAGCAACAAATGTCATAGCCTTAAGTTTGACTGAGAAGACAAGAGATTTATCAATAGTGGGCACCAGCAAGGCTTGTACTAATAGAAGAAGTGGAGAGGACAAATATAATCATGGTAAACCCAAATCAATGAGCAGGACTTACATCTAGGCATGATCTATATACTATAGAAGTATACTGGGGAAGAAATTGCTATAGCTGTGGGAGATTTGGATATTTGGCAAGAAATTGCAGAAATAGGAGAATTATAGAAAATAGAAGGAGACTTGAGTATGGAAATGAGAATAATTGACAGAATATTAATTTAAATAAGGATGAATACCTAGTATTCCTTGATTAGATTCCAGTAATTACAACAGATTTGCAATGTTTAGTAGAGTAATGGAAAATACATCCTACTATAATCTAGGCAATGAAGACATGTTAAGAGAAGTAATAGCAAAAATTGAGTTAGAGAGAATTAATTGAAAAAAAATGGAAAGACCAATTTATATAAGGAATGTGGTTGGTTTTTTTAACAAGGAGAAATCTATTGAGCATATGGTAAAAGTGAACATTTATTACCAAGGACATAGGAAAAGAACAGAGATCAATGTAATTAGAGGACAGAAGTAGAGTGTGAAATTTGGAATGCCATGGCTTATATGTTATAACCCTGAGACTGATTGCAGAATAAAAGAAGTGAAGGTGACAAGGTATCTGAAGGAGTGTGGGAAGCAGGGAAAACCAGGATAGCAGAAGCAAAAATATGAAGAGAAAAAAAAAACCCAAAAAAGAAGAAAACAAAAGTGATAAGGGTAGCAGAAGAATAGGATATATAGAACAAGAAAGAAGAAGCAGCAAAACCTGAATAAAAATTTGGTGCCAGAACAATTTCATAAATAAATTCATATGTTTGGAAAGAAAGCAAGTAAAAGGATGCCAGTAAAAAAGATATGGGATTATGAAATAGAAATGAAGAAAGAGTTCATGCTAAGGAAGGGGTAGGTTTATCCATTGTTGAGGGAGGAAAAAGAAGATGTATATGAGTTCATTTAAGAATAATTGAGAAAAGGATATATTAGACTCTTGACGTCACCTCAAACAGTATTTGTATTTTTTGCAGAAAGGAAGAATGGTAAGAAGCATATAGTACAAGACTATCATTATTTAAATAAATTGACTATTAAGAACAACCATTCTTTATCTCTTATTTTGGACATTGTAGAAAACATAGGTACTGAAAAAGTATTTACTAAATCAAATTTATGCTGGAGTTATAATAATGTACATATTAAGGAGAAAGATGAGTAAAAGGCAGTATTTATGATTCCAGAAGTGTCATTCAAACCAAAAGTGATATTCTTCAGACTTATAAGCTTATCAGCAATGTTTCAGACCATGATGAATAAGATTCTGGAAGATTTAATCAATACTAGAGAAGTAGTGAGTTTTATTAATGATGTAATAATAGGAATGGAAGAGGAAGAGGGACATGATAAAGTAGTAGAATAAGTAGTAAGAAGGTTGGCAGAGAATGGCTTATATATTAAACCTGAAAAATGCAAGGGGAAGATTAGAGAGGTAGGACTTCTAAGAGTGGTAATTAGATCTGAAGAAATAAAAATAGAAGAGAAAAAAGTCAAGGAAGTATTTGAATAGCTAACTTTGAAAGGATTTAAAGATGTACAGAAGTTTTTAGAGCTTGTTAATTACTATTGCTGATTTATTAAAGATTTTGCAGTGTTAGCCAGACCATTATATGACCTGATCAAAAAGAATCAGAAGTAAGATTGGATAGAGAAGTAAGAGAAAGCATTTCAGAAGTCAAAGAAAAGGTTCATCAAAAAACCAGTGTTAGCAGCACCAAATTTGGACAAAAAATGAGAATAAAAGTAAAAATATTAGATTATACAATGGAAGATATATTATCTATAGAGTATGAGGATGGAAGATAGAGACCAGTGGCATTTCTTTCAAAATATCTAAATGAGACAAAGAGAAATTATAAAATTCACGATAAGAAGATGCTAGTGGTAATAAGAGGATTTATAAACTAGAGATATTTATTAGAAGACACAAAGTTAATGTTTGAGGTCTGGATAGACTACAAGAATTTAGAATATTTTATAAAGATGCAAAATTTAAATAGAAGATAAGTCTACTGAGTCTTATACCTGTCAAAATTTGACTTTATTCTAAAATATGTACTAGGCACAAAAATAGAGAAGGTAAATGGACTAAGTAGGAGACAAGGCTAGAAATTAGGTACAGAAAATAATAATGATAACCAGATCTTAATTAAAGAACAACCTTTGCAAATTTAAATAGAATTAATCACTAGTCTATTCTAATAACTGTTTCCAATTTTATAATCTTCTAATTACCACCAATATTGCCTTGTTATGGATTTCACAGTTTCTCTTCATCTCATTAAGATATTTTGACAAGTATACCACTGGCCTCTATCAACTAGTACCATACTACATCAACAACACTCCCTCTATTGCATAATCTGATACATCTACTTCTATTCTCATCTTCTTATCTAAGTCTGGCACTATCCAAATTGGTTTCATAGTAAACTGTTTTTTCAGTGTCTTATCTCCTACTATTACTTGTAATTTTCCTCATCAACTCATGCAATGGCCTCACTATCTTTGCAAAATCTTTCACAAATCTTCTATAATAATTAGCCAACCCTAAGAACTTTTGTACTTCCTTAACTGATTTAGGAAATGGCCAATCCAACACTACCTTCACTTTTTATTTCTCTATTTTTATTCCCTCTAGTCCAATCACTACTCCTAGTAATTCTACTTTTCTAACCTTCTACTTGTATTTTTCTGCTTTGACATATAAATCATTCTTTACTGACCATTTCACTACATCTTCTACTACTTCATTATGTTCTTCCTCTTTTTTTATTCCTACTTATCATGGTATATTCATTTTATGGTTCACATATAGACTTCAGAGCAGGGTTATTGATTACTAGTACAGACCATGTATTATTAGTATATAGGATAGTAATATATTAGGAAATTCTTGTTAAGTTCTCTTGTAATCCCCATGAGACTCTTTACTATAAGACTACTTAGTATACTATTAACTATCTTGGTAAGTGACTGCCACAGTACTACTATTACATTGGTCAATAAAACTCACCACTTTTCCAGTGTTGATCAAGTTCCACAGGATCTCATTCATGATTTTTTAGAACATTGTAGGTAAATTATTATACTCTTACAATTAATTTAATTTAGTAAATACTTTTTTATGCCTATATTTTTCATTATGTCCAAAGTCAAAGATAAAGAATAGTTATTTTCATTATCTACTTATTTAAATACTTATAATCCTGAACTATCCTCTTCTTACTATTCTTATTTGCTACAAAAATACTAGTGCTGTTTGAAGTAACTTTGAGAGTCTAATATATTACTTTCTCAATTGTTCATCAATGAATTCACACATCTCTCTCCCCTCTCTTCTCTAACAATGGATAAATCTTCCTCTTCCTTAATAAAAACCCTTCTTTCAACTCAATTGCATAATCTCATATCTTTTTCACTAGCATTCTCTCACTTGCTTTCTTCTCAAGGACATGTATTTATTTATGAAAACTTGGAATGACCAATTTCATGGCTTATTTCTCTAACTTCACTGCCTCCTCTTTCTGATCTTATATCTCCTATTCATTTGCTACCTGCTTCACCTCCATCATCTTTCCCTTTTTGTATTTCTTCTTCTTATTTTCTTTCTTCTTCTTTTTCTTTTCTTCTTGCTTCTCTCCCTCCTCTTTCTTTTTTTCCTCTTCTTTTTGTTTTTGCCATTCCAGTTTTTCTTACTTTGGTCTCTACTACTTTCTACATTCTTCTGGACATCTTGCCATCTTAACTTCCCCTGTCCTTCTCACTTTTCACTTCTACTCTTCTATCACATCAATCTCTATCCTCTCCCTATGCTTTTGATAATAAATATTTACCTCCACCATATACTCAATAGGTTCCTCTTTATTAAAATAACCATCCATATTCCTTACATAAATAGATTTCTCAATCTTTTTTAATTTAAACCTCTGCTTTTTTACA
>Ga0157364_1006062_pt1 | contig 12373 bp, 4 predicted proteins | sample AttsexASBM2_FD_111476 | JGI IMG/M metagenome (GOLD analysis project Ga0157364, IMG submission 111476) | Fungus gardens microbial communities from leaf cutter ant in Ribeirão Preto, State of São Paulo, Brazil - Atta sexdens ASBM2 | ecosystem: Host-associated > Fungi > Mycelium > Unclassified ...
CATCTACTTTTCAATTCTTTATACGAATAAGAGTTATATCCTTATATTCCTGTTCCCAAACCCCTCACTATTTGTTGCTTGGAAAGTTAAAAAATAGAAAAAGGTGAGGATAGCAGAGACTAGAGACTTTGTAATAGATATCTGATGACATATCTCTGTATCTATCAAATAAAACACTTTTTTGATTAGGCTTATTTCTGTTAACTTCTAGAATAAGCTAATAGAAATTAGAGTGAGATAGCACATATAAAAAGAAATAATATATATATATATATATATATATATATATACTCTTGTTTTACTCATTTTGACAATTGTTTGTGGCCAGATTCTATTATATTCATAAAGTCTTCAGTATGTGGAGACAAAGGAGGTAGAATTTTCAGTACATGAAAACTTTGTGAGCTTACATTTTGCGTTTCGTAATTAAGCATTGTAATTCCATACGTACGTACGCACGAACGCTGGAAGCAATATGCGCGAGTAAAATCGCTATGTGAAGGTGGCATTTCCCTAGCGATAATGTCTTTGTAACGCATTGTTTCGATCGTTTCGATCCGAGACATCGAAGAGAAAGAGAGAGAGAGAGAGAGAGAGAGAGAGAGAGAGAGAGAGAGAGAGAGAGAGAGAGAGAGAGAGACAGTGAGAATGAAGTGAGACACCATTTGCAATGCTATTACTTCGACTTTAGTGGTAACAATGGTTAATTTGAATGTATTAATTCCAAGTTGACATGGTAACGTTCATTGTTCGATCGTAGAAGCTGGATAAAGGATAGGAGAGTGCATTTAACAAGTGCATGCAGGATATATTTCATGGCATTCATAGACCCTAGATCTTTGTGCTTCTATAATTTATCTCATTATCAATTGTATTTCAATCGATCAATTTAACAAAATTCTAATTAAATCAATTAAATTCTAATTAAATTCATTAAATCAATAAAATATGTGCTAAATGAATAATTATTTATAATTATAACGCTATTTGATTAAAAAAAGAAAAATATTTTTGAGAATTTAAAATTTTATAAATACTATTTCTTGAATAATTATTATCTGTAACAGAAATACATGCAATTACATAGACAAGATACAATATATTAATCTTCAATATAATTCAAAACTGAATCGAACGTAAATAAAACGAGACATTTTTCACCGTGAGAGCTATAAATTACTGTAAAAGCAAATGCTTTAATTTCAAGCGAAATCGAGTAATATGCTTTTAGTCATATTTTTTTCTTTTAATTCTTTATCTGCAATCTAGATCTTTTTTTAGCACATAAACGAAATTTCACTCTCAAATTTCTCCGAAGTAAAGGAGTTCCTTATCTTAAAATAATCGAGAAAACTATTTTAATAATATAATGGAAATGTTAAAAAGTAACTCTTAATTTTATCATATTTTTTAAAAACCTAAAACTGTAAAAATAACTTGGGCTGAATAGAAAAAGATCCAAATAAAAAGTTAATAAGTAGCGAATGCGTCAGCGTTTCTTAATTTTATATTGTCACTTTAAATAATTTAATAATTTCTTCAATCGATCGATAATTTTATCACATTGTGATAATAATATACAATTATGGTGTAATAATATTGATCCTGTAAGAGCATCCCTTAATGGATAAACAGTCTTGTGTGCATGCGCGAAATAACCAGGACAGCTCGTCGACGTGTCGCGTCGCGTCGCGGCGAGACCAGACGCAGACAGAGTGGTGTGGCGACCGAGTAAATGCATGTATATTGCTTCATGAATGCGCGTGGCGATGAGCTTGTAGTTAGCCGACGTTGTGCCGTCATTATTAGCGCGGCGGCTGGCTTATGCGCGTCGCGCATCCAGAATCCACGCGGTGACAAATGGCCCTCTCTGACAGACGAAATGCGCCGGAAGCAATTTGCGCACCGGGGAAATTCGCCGGGGATTCCACGCGCCGCCCTAAAAATAACGAGCAACGAGCGGGAAATGCAGACCGCGACTCATTCTAATTATGACTTCACCCGCTTTATTTTATAATTGAACCAATGTGAAAGATCAGCTACATCAACCTGAAGATATCTGTTTTTCACGAAAAGAAAGATACATCTATTCTGAGAAATTTAGTAATAGAAAATGAAATCTCTCACATAAGATTAAAAAAGTTACACGATCTAATTGCACATATACACATAAGTAGTATTATTGTTATCAAATTAATTAATTGGTGTGGTATTTAAAAATTTAGTGACGTGTAAATGCTAATATGGGCCAACACAGAATATTGGTGTGTGATACAATTAAATCTTTATTAATCAACAGAGGTAAACATTTCGACCTTTGTTTCGAGTCCTCTTCAGTACATAAAATAATAATAAAAGAACAATTAGTTAGCCGCAAGATCATTACGAAAATTGTGTCCTATATTACCCGAAGATGTACATCAATTTGGTAAATTCGATGTATCGCAGAATCGAAGAACATTGACAATTACCATTTAATCGGTATTGAATTAAAAAAGATTGTTTTTCATTATCGAGTCGAGCGTTCGAACTGTGAACAACGTTTTCATCATGCAAGATACTCACATTGAAAGAAAATCTTTCTTATGAATATTAAATCTTTCTTAAGAATATCAAAACTTTTTTGTAATATTATTCATCAAACTTGAATTCTTTACATAATTATTTTGATAGTCCAACAAAAAATTATTTTCTTTAGATCTTTATCTATCTAAATTTTTAGATACTTCGGTAAAATCATTGTTTCTATGTAGATATATCTACTTGGAACAAGAACTAAAATTCACAAATCTATGCGGATTATTTTCCGAAACATAATACGTACATTGATAATGATATATATATATGCTACCTTATGTAAGTTTTTTGGATATTTTGATACATAAAAATTATTGTCGCAATATTAACGAGATGAAATATCAAACAATTGCAATTCATGAAAGTTTGGGATTTTAAATTCCTGCGGCTAAGATCCTAATCATTGTTATTACTCGCTGTAATATACGTGCACATTCAAGTCAATGTTTGGATCCGCTAAAGGCAGATCCTGACCCCTTATTTCTGGTTTAATTACGCTCTAGCTTGAGGCAAGAGGGTGAAAGATAACTGCAGGCTTTCGCTCTTGGATCGATAGAGCGAAACAAGACATGAGGAAGGATGAGCCGATTTCTATCTTTCTCGTACGGCAAAGGAAACACGAGGAATTCTGTACGAGTACCAAATTAAAAAAAGAAGGAAAAAGATGAAAGAGAGAAGGAAGCTGAAGGCATCGAAGACACACGGAGAAAGTGACGGCGCTGCACCCGATTTAACGCGCGATGGTTGCGTAAATATCCTCGGGCCATTTATTTCTTTGCGAGAGGTACGCAGCGTACTATTAATTTCATCGAAACTGAGGGATGTTAATCTCGCTGAAGAAATCAAATTATGATCTTTCTGCGTTAAAACCGGCGGTGAAATGATAATTGTCGATTATCAGTGCGTAAAAATTAAGTTTTCACGAAGTCAGTCGAGAAATCCGCATTCAACGCACTAAAAGTGGCGTCAATCTCAATAAGAAAACGACGTCTGGGAAAATGTTATCTCGAGAAAAAAGTTACGAGTCAGAAAAAAGGAAGGGAAGTTCGGCTATTGTTACGACCGGGAAATATTACCCTTTATCGCATCCCGCTCTGATCATTGCCGAGTCGATACATTGAAGGAGCTTTATTCCCGATCCCCTTTTCAATCTCCTGATGGGACAATTTCCTTCGGAACGACGAATGATCAGACCAATATCTATTTCTGTACTTTTTTCAGGGCGTCCTCCGTCCAAGCTCAGTGGTCCCACAACGCCGTCGACCTCTATTTCTATTAGCCATTTATGGTCGATGAGTTACTTTATGTAGTTTCATCGATTCCTTTTGGTCGCCTCTCGATCGTATGGTACGATATCGGTAGCCAAATAAATCGTTAGGGTATTGTGTTATAGACGACTACGACTGTGTATTAAAGTAATTCGGGTAGCGCATCAAGCGTAACAAGATCTAATCTATAAAGGAGATATAGATCTCATCCTTTTCAAAGTTGTTAACGAGAAATATGTATCTACGATAATGGAAATAAATACCATTCTCCCTTTTTATTTCTTCCCAAAAGATCGCTTTTCGAAATCAAAACAAAATTGCTCATTTAACGAGAAAGATGAAATCTCTAATTGCTAAAATATAGCGACAAGATAATTTCAAGTCCGCTATATAATTATTTCAGAGGACGTGCAATTATTTGTCCTTATTATCTATTCATATTCTATTTACATCTCAAATCAGTCCTACAATGTTAGTGTATGTATACGTACGTATTGTATTATTTTGCGTTTGTTAAAATTACTTCTTTGGTTTTTCAGATCATAATTAAATAAAGAATTTTCTTATAGTTTTTAATTCTTTTTAAACATTAAATATAAAAAATATATTCGAAAATAGTATTGATAATTGTAGTAATTTTAATTCTTAATTTATTATAAAATAATTTCAGCTGTTTTTAAACGTCAGCAGATTTCTAAAATCTAATTAAAGTTAACGTATGTGTGGGTACGTGCGCCTCACAAAAACTTGATAACAGAATCAATCTATGTAGAGCAAAAGAGCGAAAATGCAAACGTGACCGTTGGAATTTTATTTCCTAGCTAATTAGTGAAGCGACCGCGCAATCAGAGATTTTTCGTAGCGAGTAGATATAATTACTGGGTTCATGAGAAGAGACACGAATCTGCTTTTGCGGTCACGTCCAGACATAGATATTACTCGACTGCAATTTGCGAGGACGGGAGTCCGTACGCATTACAATGCACGATGCGTCCTCGGTCGGCACGATCGCTCGCAAGGTAAAATAATGCGGCACGCGCCCGTTATTTTTATACCGAAATTCGCGGAGACTCTCCTTCCTACGCGCGACAAAGCTGCGTACGACGTGGGAAACGAGGCGGAGATAATTTGTTCCTCGTGCTCGGCGCTCGAGAAAAGAAAGCCCACGTTCTCTTGCAGTCTTGCCAGAGCTGTTGTATCGGAGTGTCGAATTGCATTGCAGTTAGATACCTGAAAAGAAAACGCGGCTCGCAACCAATAACGCGCGTATTGCAATATATATTTTGTAAGAATAAGGAAGAAGAAGCAAAAGAAATAGAAGAGAGTAGAGAAGCAGAAGAAGCAGAAAGAGTAAGACCAAGAAGACAAAAAAGAAAGTTACAACTTTATAGCATTAATTTTGAATTGAAATTGTTGTAATTATTTCCAACTAATGTTTTAATTCAAAAGAATAATCTAAAAAAGTAACATTATGGACATGTGCGCTACTTTGATTGATAATTACATGAAACTATGAATCAGTTTGATTCATTTGTAGCTGACAGAGAATTAAACCAATCGCGAGGCCGTCCAAATACGCATAATATCGCGATCATTAATTATCTTAATTGGAGGACCATTCTGCTGTATATGGCATCGAATGGTAGTTATACCAAAGACCTACAGCAAGATTATAACAACCAGAATCTACGGCTTGGCGTTAATCCATTACCTATGTATCTATTCACTGACTCGTGTAAGAGCTACAATGACGATGTGTTCCCGATTAATAAATATTTGTATACATGGAATATGTCTAAAACAAAAAATCATGTTGAAATTGATCTAATTCACGTTTCTATCAATATTTAATTTTAATTTTCAATTAACTCTTCATCTTTTTCTAGTCTAAGAATTAGGAAAAGATGAGGAATAAATTGAACTGAGATTAAAGCTAATATATATTATATACATTGAAATTGGCAGAAATGGATAGAAATAAACTAAATATCGAAGAACAATGCATCACTTAAAACATATATGACTCTTATCTCTCCGAAGCTGATGGTGGATCTATTGGAGCCATTCAATTATAAATCTTTTTATCAAAAATGTCAAACAATTTAAGTTTCTCTATGTTATCATTTGCAAATTTAGATCAATCTTATTAAATGTACCTAGTATTCATCTTCTTTATATCATTTTGATTCCTTGAAATTAATTAGAGTCTTTTAACTCTTCGGTGCAACTCTGGGTATGGAATTTTTTTTCTAATGTTCTTCTAATGCTTGTAACTTATTTATAAATAAGATACATGCACTCGTTTGATATATATCTTTATATTTATTATGTTTTTTTTTATGTTTTTATATTTATTATGTTTGGAATTTCGACAATTGAGAAAATTGTTTATAATATATTCATTTTTATGAAAGTTATAAGCATTCAAATTGAGTTGAGTATCCCAAGTGTATCGTTCCTGTAATATGACACTAAAGGGATAATTGACATAAATTTAATAGAGGTCATACTGACCTGATATCAGTAATTATGTTATAGATATTTTAACGTAACCTGAGGGGGTTAATTCTACTTAATAAACTTATAAGAGAATGTCTTTAGAAAAACATTAAGTGGCAGTCAATAATACTCATTATAAATAATTTCCCGTGTTACTAAATGTCAACAATAATGAGAGAGAGAAAGAGTAGAGAGAGGAAGTTAAAAATCCATTTGTAAATTTATAAAGAGTAAGAAGCATGAGTTGAGATAATTTTGCGACGGTTTCACGTAACGTTATGCAAATCCTCGGAAGTATTGTATTTCTCTCGCGAACCGGAAACGGATGGCTATCCTCGTCCCGGGCCACGTCGCCGTCGCGGCATCTTCATGCCAATTTTACGAGCGTGTCTGCCGAATAGCGCTTCTATTTTCCTTACTTTCGTGACATCGCGCGCGCATTTCGTGCATACGACGCGTTACATTTATGCATGCATCCCGGATCTCGAGCATTTTATGCTCGCTCTGTGCAAAATATAGCAGACGAAACTCTAAGCTCCTCACTGTTTTTCGTCAAAACAGAGACACACACGCGAAAATATCGAACATATTAGGATCATTTCTTGTTCCATCGAATAATCAAATTTTATTCCTTTAAAACTTTATAACTAGTCATCACGGATTTTCACATTGATGTCGTCAGAAGTGAGAAAAATATAATAATAAAAATTCTAGCAAAATATATGAAAATGAAAATACTTTTTAATAAAATAATATTTACATTTAATAGAATACATCTATAAAATATGTATAATGAAAACTATTATTTCGGAAATAAAATTAAATCATATTTATCTCTAATTCAATTTTAAATATATGTTATTTATTGATTAACGGAACACAAAGAAAATTTTTGATGTATTTTTGATATATTTTTGATATATTTTATAAATCTATCCTATCGATAATGTTGTTTTATTAAAAAATATTCACAATCATATTTTAATATAGTTTGCAAGAATTTTCTTTATGTTCTTTCTCCCTTTTGAGTCCCAGATAGCTGCAGTGAGTAGACGGGATTCTTAAACAGATTCTCATAAAAATCTATATCTATTATATATCTATATCGCGACAGTAAATTGTTATTATGTATAAAAATACAGCAATTTATAAAATTTGTGTCAATTTTAAATAATGAGATTCTATCAAGAATAAAAAAATACATAAAATAGCTTTAATAAATCTCAGTAATCTCAAATTAATTCGTTATTTTGTTCATCTTTATAATCCATTGTATGTTGTTTTATCACATTATCTACTTCTATTTCTTACATAATCTTCATAGATAAAATACATAATTTTTTAGTCATTTATTCAAATTAAAACTAATGTATATCTTACAAAAATAATTAGCAAAAAGGATGCCTAACCCATTTACTACTTACATATTTAAAAATATTTTAATCTTGCCACGTTTCGACTGCAGTCTCGATTGTAGCGTCAATGACAGCGAGAGCTACGGAAATTTTTCTCGGCGCATTCACTCGAGTAAGTCGGGTAACCCAAATTAAAAACGGTGGTGAGCAGAGTAATGGGACTGAAAACCGCAGACTACATACGGCGGACTTTTTGAGTTGCTTTAAGCGCGACAAGGCAGAGTTTCCGACCGTTTTGCTTGCTTTATCAGAACTCCGCTAATTAATTCCGGAGTGCATGGATTAGACTTTCTCTCATGAGTGTTGGAACCTTGCACGCGCTCTTCGACTGCTTGGATATCGAAGTTGATAATGCTCAACCATTACGAGTTTTATGCTTAGCAACGGAAATCTGATATCTCGCTTGATTTCATTCACGGAAAAGACAAAATTTTTACATTTTTTTATTTTACATTATAAAATTCTATATAAGAAAATATATCATTTCAAACTATATCCTTTGTATATTAATTTTAAATTGAAAATTTATTCATTTCACGAAAGATATAGTAATAAAAATATAGTAATAAAAATTTTTAGTAAGAATAAAAAAATTATTTAATAATGTTATAAAATAATATTAAAAAATTTTTTATAACAATTGTTTTTATAATAATTAATAGTTGCCAAGTAATACTGATACTGATGTTAATAATTGCGAATGATTATTCAGCGGAAATTTTCGCAAACTAACTCACGAGAGAACTCCTCCGAGTTCGACTATTCGTCTATTCAATTTTCCTGGATTTGCATTTTGTTTCGACGCACGACGTGCTCCCCGGCGTTTTACGACGTAGAGAAGGTATTTACGAAAATTACTCGACTATAGCGCGTTCGCCTATTATCTTTTAATGCAGGCTTGCACACAGGACGCCGTAATTTTCAGGAATTAAAATTCCCGAGAGTAACGGATATGCGCGAGTAAACTGACTACGAGCGACGAGAAACTTTTTCACATGTGCGACACGTGCAATTCGCAAAATACGAAAGCAAATAAATAGTGACATAATAATAATAATAATAATAATAATAAAAGTGATAGAATCTCAGTTTCAATCGGATAATAATTTTAGAATTATTATTTAAAATATAATATATTTATAAAATATATGGAATCTATATAATTCATGTATATATTATATTGAAAATATAAGTGATATGTGAGAAAGATTCATTATTAAGAAAATGTATAAAATATTTTTTACGATATTGTCATCGAAAGTACGTGATGTTTTACCAAATATTTTTGTTTTTATTACTACTTATATGGAAATAAAAACGGTTCAATAATCAATCATATTAAATTTGTTGTTTTGAATTTTATGTTTTCATTGTGTCAGAAATTTGTAATTAGCAACATGAGAGAATTTTTAAAAATCAATTAACACGTTTAATATCATATTCAAGTTGAAAGTAAATTAATTTTTGTCTCAAAATCTCTTAATTATTTATCACTTATCATGCGCGATGTTGTTCTGCATTACGAGAGCGTATAAAAATATACCAAATACCGTGTATATGAACGTTGCTATTCTCATAAACTTGGTAGCTCTGCTGCGAGCATGACCATCCATCCAGTAAACTTTCCACGAGTTGTACTTTGTTTTATCAAGCGGCAGTTGGCGCTACGAACATTTTATGATGTCGGGACCTTTATAATGTCTTAATGTTTGGCTACGTTCAGGTTTCTGCGCGAAAACCGTGGCTATTATATCAAGATAAACAATTTCCCGGAGCGAACATCCTAAACCATTTCTCGCGCTCTCGTGCTCACGAAGTTTTTTTTTCTATCCATTCTCACTAGCGCATATGTTTCGCGAGATCATATTTACTCGGTGTAAAATTATAAATCTTTTTTTCTACCGCATGCTGCACAGGGGGACATGGCTTTAGTTGAAAACTCCGCTTTTCGTAGGTATAATGTATATCTCTTTTAGAAGCTTACTATATATGTTCAAAATAAGTTAATACAAACATATATACGTTTGCATGTAAAAAAAAAACAGCTTACAACCATCAGATTTTTGTGTGTTTATAATAATTATTATAAATTATGCAAATATTAAATTATCGTACAAAAAAGGAAAATATATTGTACAAATCATAAATTATCGCATAAAAAAGGAAATGCAAATAAAAACAGTTATCTAAAAAGTTATTTTTATGTAAATATACGCTTAAAAATGTTCGCGCGTTGCAGCAAAAGTAGATTTGATATTTCGCGAAATTTCGCTATCTACAACGCGCGCCGGATGTGCCAACGTAAACTGTTCACTTGTCACCCGTAGGATCTCGCCAACTGTAATCAGAGATATTTACGTGTAATTCTCCAAGGGAAATATCCGCGGTAATACGGTTTTTGACGCTGAATGTCGCAATTAGACACGCGTGACGACGAACTTGGTGAACAGCATCAAGGAAGGTCTCGGCGCGGTATTATATCACAAACACTACGCGAGAATTGAGCCACACAACACGGTGTATGCCTGGGACGTGTGCGGGCATACACGGCATATGTTATATCCGTGTCGGACGTTATGCGACCGCGGCTCTTTGTGACGTGGCCTGGCTGAGGTTACACGCAGCGATTGAATAAATATTCATTAGCGTAATTAGCATGCGTGCGTGACGTGCTATCCAGTAGAATGCTTTTACGCCTTTAATTGCCGCCCGTGTGTCCGCGGGCGCGACTCTTTCTCGTAGCTGCTCTATAATTCGTAATGACAGGCCGTGTACACAACTCGTTGTATAGGGGTTATTGGGTAAAAAGCTCAGGAAAAGATAAAAGTGATATCGCTCTCGAATTCAAATTTCATTATTCCCTAATGAATATTCTACTCGCCTTTCTTCAAATAAAGCTTTGATACTATTATGTATATCATACTTCATCAAAGGGAAATTTAATGAAAATACTCTGTTAATTATTCCATGATATATCTCATAATTTATGATCATAATTAGTTTCCTAAATAATATTTTCAACAAGATAAATAAATTTCTTTGATATAAAAATATATATACGTCTTATTAATGTGTTATTTTTAGATTAGGCTAATAACTATAATTTTATTGTAATTTTATTGTTATCTATCAGAAAATGTAACGAAAATAATAAAATTCTTAAAACGCGCGAATTAATGAATCACCGCAAATAAACAAATCAACAATCATCGAGTTTACTCACTTGAGATGATGTTTACAGTTCCTTTCTCCATAGTAAATTCATCCAAATTTTACATTCACTCGTGGATAATAAATTAAAACTTTGATCAATTATTAATTCACATGTTAATGATTAATCGCGAGATTTTATTCTCAATGCGATTTTTATTTACACGTAATGCTTCGCTCGCTCCTTTCAATAATTATTTATTCGCGTAATATCTTACCAACAATGCAAATATTATACAAAATTTTAAAACAGCTGCCAAGAAACAATATCATAATAAGAATATTATAGTCGTAACAAGATTTATTTCAGGAAATTATTTTACATTCATGTTAGCAACTATACCTATACTATATAATACAAAAGTCTGTTATTTATCTTTATATTTGATACTACATGTGGTTATAATATTAGTGATAACTGTTGATTAATCTACAATTACGAAATTTATATTACTGAAATAAATATTGTAATCGTAATTATCCTCATATGTATAATCAATCTAAGTATAAAAAGTCCAAAATGCAAGTGATACTACGATCGCGCGGAGTTCAGTATAACAGAACTATTACACTACATAAATAATATCAAACATAATGTGCTGATTATGAATGTTGCTTGTTATTTCCGATATTACACGGTTATATGTTTATACGATATTTAGTACCAATAATTTTTTTTTTATAGGTTACAATAAGTCTCGGCCGTTATTTGATCTTTAAGTCTTAAGCTTTAAGTCTTAAGCTTTAAGTAAGAAAGTAACCAATCATATTCTTCTAATATTCGACTGATCAATTTCTTACAGCTTAAGATTTGAAGGTAGCAACTTTATTATTGAAATTATTAGAAAACCTATTAAGATCTTAAAATTTAATAAATGTAAGACAAATAAATCACATAAAGCTATGAAATGAATGATTTTTATTGAAATGATTTTTATTCAAATATCCAAAAATTTAACTAACAGATTTGAAAATAATTTTATTGAAAATAATTACGTAGAAAACTCAAGCAATTAACATTATAAACATTTTATAATTACCGATAGTCCCATAAAATTATTTTTTAAATTTGTATTTGACTAATCTTTAGATTCATTTCACACTGAAAAAAGACTCTATAAGTTATATAACCACTAAATATTAAGTGAAATAACTAACTAAATGTTGGTAATATAAATAAACATAATTTTATCTTTACAAAGTTTAGTAAGTATTAAACAGTACCAATAATAATACTTACTAAATATTTGTAAAAGTAAAATTATATTTTTATTATACTATCTTAACATTTAGTTGAAATTATTTTACTCAATATTTGATAGCTATAACTAGACACTTTTTTCAGTACAGCAAAAACCGTTTTTTTTCCATACAGAACTTTTATACCGTGATATGATTTAAAGC
>Ga0157364_1006063_pt1 | contig 12372 bp, 6 predicted proteins | sample AttsexASBM2_FD_111476 | JGI IMG/M metagenome (GOLD analysis project Ga0157364, IMG submission 111476) | Fungus gardens microbial communities from leaf cutter ant in Ribeirão Preto, State of São Paulo, Brazil - Atta sexdens ASBM2 | ecosystem: Host-associated > Fungi > Mycelium > Unclassified ...
AAAAAACAAAAAAAAAATTTTATCAAACCCCTCGGTTTTCTCCCCCTTCCTCCCACCCAATAAAACTAACCCCCCCCCCCCCCCCCACCAGCGCTAAAAAATTCTAACACATTCCAAAATTACGTGCTAATTAGATGCTAATTAGGTGCTGAAGTGAAATTAGGTGAATCAATCGTTGGCAGGAAAAAAAGATATTGCGAAGAGGGCTGGCTTAATATTAAGTTAGACTTCTCATAAAAAAAAATATTTATTAAATATTTATTAAATATTTTTAAGTAAATGAAAAAAACAAATACAAGAAGTGCTAATTAGATGCTCTACGAAATGATTAAAATATTTCGAAAAATATATTGTAGGGGAGACCGGGGCTAAATTGGCATTTGAATTTTGAATAGCAAAAATATATCTTATGAGTTCCCAATTTATATTGTAGATGATATCTCGTGTGTCTTCTTTATTAACGAAGTTTGATTAGTTTAGGTGCCGCATTATTAGTTTAGGTGCTGCATTATTATGTTTAGATAGTCAAACAAACGTATTTTTCGATAGTCAAAAGTAATTTTTGAGATTTTTCGAATCACATCATTTTTTGTATATATAGATGAAATAAAGATGCAAACATTAAAACTTTTTATTGTCATCTTGTAATCTTATAATCACTCCGTAAAACGCTAATAATTATTTGACTAAAATAGTTTATTTTGTTATTGAAAATTGCAATCGAAGAAAAGGTGCTCACTTAACCATAGTCTCCCCTATACAATTATATATAGAACTTAGCCAATCGAATGGCTTACAAGAAGTTGCTTTAAAAAATAACATGCTCCGACAAATTTGGTATTAAAATATTCCTTTTTTAATATTATTTAAAGATATTAGATGATCATTCCGTTTGACAAGAATTCGGACTCAAAGGTCGATCGCGTGATCGGCTCACAAGATAGAAGATAAATTTATCAAAGTATTTCTTTTTTAATATTATTTAAAGATATCTAATCGCCGAATTTTAGGTGCTCGTTTTGTATTTATCAAATTTTTCATAAATAGAACGAACACCTAATTCAGCAATTAGATATCTTAACAGTATATAAAAAGAGAAATATTTGAACACTAAATACGTAGAAGTACTTAATTTTTTAGTAATTTTTTAGCACTTCACTCTTGTAAGTTAGTCACTCGGTCGACCTTTCGGTTCAAACTCCTAAACCAAAAGAGCATCTAATTCGGCGACTTAATGTCTTTAAATAATATTTAAAAAAAAAAAAATTTTAATATCAAATTTGGCGGAATATCTTATTTTTTAAGGCAACTTCTTTCTTGATGAACCGACCGTTCGACTGGTGTCTAAGTTCTATATATAATTCGATATCAATATATTTTCGAAATATTTTAATCATTTCGTAGAGCACTTAATTCTGTTGTATTTATTATTTTCATGTATGCAATAATTTATTTTTTTATGGGGGAGGGGGCTAACTTAATGTTAAGTCAGTCCTCCTCTCAATATCTTTTTTTCCCTAAATGATTGGATCACCTAATTTCGCACTTCAGCCTAATGAATACCTAATTTTAGAATTTATTTAGCGCTATTGGGGGGCAAGGGTGCTAGCCTAACAAGGATCCTTTTGTCCACACATCTTCGAATTTAATCAATTCTCATCTCAATAGATTTCTGAGCGCGCGCGCGCGCGCGCGCGCGTGTGTGTGTGTGTGTGTGTGTGTGTGTGTGTGTGTGTGTGTATGTAGTTAAATTTGATGTATTGATGCTCATAAATGACTAACTAATGCCCATTTCCATCAATGTAGATTAACTTTAACCTCGGTTTAATTTATTCTTCGTCTTTTAATAATTCTAAAGATTAGAAAAAAACAAAGAGTAAATTGAACCAAGATTAAAATTAATCTATGTTGGTGGAAATAGATCTAAATAAGTTAGACGGGGAAGAAAATACGTCAACAGCTTTACCCAAACTACCAAAACGTTAATTATATAAAATCTGTACGTTACGTACCAACGGTATATGAAAATTTCAAGTTATATGCAAATGAAATATATCTGAACAAAAGAAAAGAGCTCTACAAATGTATATTTCAGCTTACATCGCAAACTTGAAAAGAGAATTACTCACTCGTTTCATGACTAGCGTACGATCTCCCGTTTCTTCCTCATCGGGGGTTGGTGGGAGCGGACGATTCGGTGCTCCTCCTATAAAAATTAGACAAAGGCAAAGTATTAAATCACAGTGCGTAGAATCATTAACAATCCTCCTGGAAAGTAGCTTTCATACCTTTCGGTTTATCCTCGTGATGGGAATTTTGAGCATTGTGCGAAGATGACGACGACGAATCCGACGACGGTCTGAAAGGAGAAAATTCGGGACTGCAACGATGGAAACATACAGATTGCAGCGGGACGACGTGACGATGGATGAAGCACACATAATGCATTGTTGATGTTGCGAGGCGAGGCGACCAAGAAGACCATATGACGCGAAATACCGAGAAGCATGGGATAGGCATGATGGAAGATGAAACGAAATGAGTTTACATTAGTAAGATTAATATAATTACAGCGTTACTTCTATATTTATTATATTGTAAAAGCGTTAAAAAAATAGCTTTGAATAGTGTAACATTTTATATTGCTACATATTATTTTTTTTTCTTACTGGAAATAATTCGGTGATACATATAAAATGAATTGTTCTGTTAAAAATTACGATAGAAAATTTTTGGCCAAAGTTCACCGAAGATCGCACAAAAATATAATGATCTTCAAAAATAATTTTATGAGTATTAATAAAATTTTGAACATCCATTTTATTTTCAAAAAAAATTTATTGCGCAAAGTTTCAAACTGCAATTACAAGTACTGTTGAATCAATATACGTTTTAACATCAATTAATTAATATCACATACGTTTTTATAGCAATTAATGACAAAAAATAATTAAATCTTAATATAGCGAGCATTATTTCAATGTTATCAATATTATCAAATGTAATATTTCTGATATTGGAATGTAATGAAGCGGTAAAGTCGTTTACTTACAGCGGCTTGGGTGGGTCACTGGCCAATAAAGTACCATCGTTTCTCAAATTATTCCCACCAGCATCCTCGAGATCATCATCGCTGTCACTCTCAATCGATAGAGCCTAGAATGACAAAGTGATATATTGTCATTAGAGAGTTTCTCACTCGTTATGTGATATTAATTTTTTGTATCATGTACTTTTTTTACCTCAAACTAGATGCAAGATGAAGTTTGTGTCTCATGCAATAAGAAGACAAAGAAAAGAGAAAATGTAACAACGAAGGAATAGGAGTGCAGGCATATAAAAATTTTGCTGCTGAAATATCATGGTCGCACGTAGCTACAATCGCTTACTTGATCGAGAATACTGGAAGATTGCGGCATCTGTTTGTTGTTCTGATCGTTACCACCTGCAGACTGCACCGAATTCGATGTAGATGAAGCTGCAGGTCCCTTATGTTGCCTGTTTGGCCTTGGCGGGGCCTCGGGGCCCTGTGACACACCAAGCTCGATGAGTTGAGCAGCCAGTATCTCCATGTCCTACCATCCACACGCATACACGCACAACCCCGTTAGTCACTGTTCCGAGACCTCTGAGAATTTTTTGCTAGAAGCCACTATCGGATAGGCAACAAGGTAGCCAAATAAGGCAAAAAGGCAAGAAAAAACGTTAAAGAAAGCGTGTTGTGCACTTAAGCGGAACTACTGATCAAATTTAATTAGGTTGATTCCGAAATACATAGCCAAAAAAAAATATATTTTATTTATATATACTTCAAAGAAACAGGTAATATAAACATTATTACGAAGAACGGTTTCTGTTCAAGTCATAACTATTTTGTCGTGACAAAACATTATAAAAACATTTTTGTGGTAAATTTGTAATACAATAGCAACGTAATATTATATGTCTCTTCTTTATGAATTGTTAAAAAATTCTGAGTGTCCATAACAATTATTTAGATTCACAAATTAATAATTTATTCGATCATACTATTTACAATATGAGGGACTTGATTAAGTGGCATAAGTATGTGTATATGCGGATCTAAAGCGGTGTGCAATTTAGAAGCAATAAATAGACAATTAAAGCGTTGATTGTGATAATAGAGTGTGATTAATTTAGGTTAGGGTGCGACGAAGGTGAGAGATTAAAGGCGAACCATAGATAGCTGAAATTAAGCGAATGAGCTTGGCGGCAGATCGGAGAGATTACAGCAACAAAAGAACAGGCTGTCATGGCAGGCAGCGGGCCAGGTAGAAAAAGAAGAATAAGGCAAGAAGTAGACAAAGAAAAATAACGGAGATAAAAAGAATAGGATTTATGAATACGAAGGGGAGAGATAAGTGAAAAAATAAGATTTAAAGAGGAATTAAGGGGGTATACGGAAAAGGTGAAAAAAAAAAAAGATGCGAGATTGATTAAAAAAAGAAGAAACAAAGAGGGAGATATATGATTGTATGGAAAGAGAGAGTAAAAGATTGAAAAAGAAATGGTCAAAACAAATGGAAGAGGCAATGGTTAGATTTAAGGAAGAAAACTAGAGAAATGTAGAGAACTAGAGATTAAGTATGAGCAGCTAGAAGGAGAAGTTAAAGAAAAGATTGCAAGTAGGAAAGGAGATAGTAAGTTAAGAGAGACTAGAAGCCCCTAATAAGTGAGAACGGAGATACAGTACATATACAGGAGCAGGGTCGATTTTTAGCAAAAGGAACTTAAGCAGCAGAGAGATTAGTCCTAAAGAGATGGATGAATAGTGAAAAGGAGGAAAGAAGGAAAAATTTGTAATCAAGGAATTAAATATAAATAAGGAATTAAGGTAAAAGAAGATATGCAGAGAGAAGATGGCATAAAAAATGGATAAATAACAAGTTAGAGATGGACTGTAACATAGTGGCAGTCAGAAAGAGTGGAAAGGTACTAGTGATAAGAGTACAAAATGAAGAAGATAAAAAAGTAATTATGAGTAATAAACTTAAGGGAGATAAAGTTAAAATTAAAAGGGAAATAGAGAATGATTTAAGCTGGGAGGAGAGAAAATTATAAAAAAATGAATAGGTGGGCGAAGGAACAAAAAAGTAAGGACAAGGAAATGAAATAGAGATAGCAAGAGTAAAAGCAAGAGTAAAAGAATATAGGAGAAAAAAGGCTAAAGATGATTTTATAATAGGAAAAAGAAAAAACCGGGAGTAAATCGGAAGTTTACTCAAAAAGAAGGGGAAGGCATTGTAAGCTCCGAATTTATAATAAACAAGAAAAAGATGAAAATTATATCAATGTATATGAAAAGCAAGGAGATAAGAGCATAAAAAATAAATTGGAAGAAGAAGGAAGAAAAACTTAATAATGGAAGAAGATTTCAATATAAGGATAGGTGAACTAGGAGGTACGGAGATAGAAAGGGAAGGCAAAAAAAAATATAGTAAGGATAAGTCTATAGATAACGGAACAAGAAGTTTTGTAGAATGAGCTATGAATAAGGGGCTACAAATTTTAAACAGAAGGCGATTGGTAGGAAGAATATATATATATATGTAGGTGCAAGAGGTAAGATTATGTGTTGATCAATGAGAATGTAACGAAAAAAACTATAGAGTTTAAGGTAGAAGCAAGAGGACAATGTCGATTTGCTTAAGGATCAAGAAAAGAGAAGAAGAAGAAGCAGGAAAAGAATAGGAAGAAGAGAAGGTGGAGATAATTACAGTCTGAGACAAAGAAGCAATAAAGATGTATAGAGAAACATAGAGGAGCAAAGTGATGATAAGGATAAAGAGACATACGAAGAGGATAATATAGAAGGAAAAGATGGGAAAAGATTAAAAATATGATGTATGGGGCACTAATAAAGAAGAAAATAAAGAGGAAAAAAAAAGATTGATGGGATAAAAGATGTATGTGGATGAAGAGAAAGATGAAAAAAAGTTTACTGGAGCTGGAGAAAAGAAAAAATAGAGAAGATATATGAAAGAAAGAAGCAAATATAAGAAACTCCTGGAGAAGAAACAAAAGAAAAAAAGAAAGAAGAAATTGAAGAATTTAAAAAGAGAGACGGACATATAGAAATTTACGAATAAGAGAGGAAAAAGATCATGGATACAACAGGAAAAGGACATGGAGATAATAGCATCAATAAGGAAGAATAGAGGAACTACTTCATGAGTTTGCTGGATGATGAGGAGGAGAAAAAAAGAGTTAAGAGGAGCTAAAGGAAGTGGAGATAAATAAGGCAATAAAAAAAAATGAAAAAAAAAGTAGCAGGGATAGACGATATACCATCAGGTATATACGATATACTCGTGGAAGTATGGATATACACAAAAGGCTTAAAGAAAAAAATAGTATCTCTATTAAAGATGGTATGGAGGCAAGGCAGAATATCCATGAATTGGAAGAGAAGCATAGTGATACCTCTATATAAAAGAGAGGAAAAGGAAGAGGTCAAAAATTACAGAGAGATATCACTACTATGTACGGTGTACAAAATTTATGCGAAAATATTGAGAAATAGACTAGAGAGGGAAGTGGAAGAAAAAGAAATAATTCCGGAGACAAATAGGCTTTAGAAGAGAAAGATCAACGATGAACAATATTTTTGTCCATTATATAAAGAGAAGGAAGAAGAATCGGAGGAGCTGGGAAAATTTATATGTTTGCGGACTTAAAGGCATCTTTGACAAGGTGGACAGAAATAAGTTATGGGAGATTATGAGGAGGAAGAAGATAAGTAAGAAACTGGTAAGAAGAATCGAGAAGATATATGAAAAAAACGAACGTAACAGTGAGAACAAGATCAGAAAACACAAGAAGTTTCTCAAGAAAAGCGTGAGGCAGGGGTGTGTAATGAGTCCAGTCTCCTGTTTAATTTATATATTGCGGATTTAAATCTTGAAGTAAAGAAGAGGAATATAGGCGATGTGGAATTAGAAGGAGACAGACAAGATATGAAATTTATTATATGCGGACTATGTAGTATTAAAAATAGGCGAAAAATAGGAGCTTTACAAGATATGATAGACACTCAAAGAGTGTCTTTTAACACAGAGGTGCTTAGGATTGTGTGGAAAAAACAAAAGTGCTGATATATAATCGAAAAGCTGAAGAGAGGACAAAAATTTGAAAATGAGGTAAGAAAGAAACAGAGGAAGTGCAGGATTTTAAATATTTAGGTTATGTTGTAAATGGAGGGAGGGGGAACAAGGACCAGATTAAGAAGCGATATAGAAAAGGGAAAATGATAGCAAGTGTAAAGGTTAGAAGAAAGAATATATAGAAATGACTTTAAGAGGAGATGGATATTATTTAGATATTTGGTACCGAATGTAATGGCTTACGGGGTTGAGAAATGGGGATAGGAGGAGATGGATGAACTAGAAAAGATAATGATGGATTATGTCAGATGGATTTTTAACCTAGACTTTAGTGCCCCAAGATATACAATAATGAGAGAACTAGCTATGGATAAGTTAAGAGTAGAATGAGATATTACGGCAAGAAGGTACGAGGAAAAGATTAGAGAAGGGAGAATAGGAAACCTAGAAGGAAGAGCGCTATGGGATGATATATACGGCAGAAAGAAGAAAAGATACTATAATAGCAATGATTGGGGGATAGAGGCAAGGGAAGTAAAAATGGGGAAAAAGTTTCGAGGAAGGATAAATTTATAGAGAAAGGGAGATACAAAGACAATGGGAAGATAGTAGAATTGTGAGAGCTAGATATAATAAAAAATACAAGAAAATAAGCTTAAACTACAGGATCTCAGCATATCTTAAACAAGAAAATCTGAAGGAATGAAGTAGAAGGGATGAGGAACTTTAGAAGAGGACAAGTATTAACTAGAAGTAGAAAAAGTTGTGTATAGTGTAGAAAAGAGAGGGATCTGGAGAATTATGGGAGAGAATGTAAGAAAATCAAAGATTTATTGAATTAGGCGAGAAAGGAAGTAAAGTATTAGGGAGATTGTGAGAGGAAGATTTAGACAAGATTAAAGGAGAAGTGTTAAGGAGACTGTGGAAAGATAGAGAGAGGAGAGGAGAATAAAGAGGAAGGAAAAAGCGACAGAGATAGAGGAGGCTGGAATGACTTAAGAGCAAGAATAAAAGTTAGAGTTAAAAAAGTAAAAATAAAAGTTAGGATATTTATAATATATTATATATTATAAAGACAAGCAAAAGTAAGAACTACGAATATAAGTAAGAACAGTGAAGTACAAAGGCTGTGTATAAGGCTGTGAAATGAGCTGGTTTTAGGATAAATAGAAATAGTAACAATTATTGTGAAGAAAGTGTATGAAGGAAATGATATTAATAGGCATTTTAATAAAGGGGAAGTAGTAAAAAGAAAAAGGAGAGGGATAGAAAATTTTATAGAACTTTAAAAGATATGAATGAATGGATGAATTAAGGATCTTATTATAAACCAAATCCCCTTCTTTTGTATCTTGAAGTGAAATAAATTTCTATATTCTAGTTTGTTAACAATATCAGCACATGATGACAAATCAACTTATATATCAACTTGAAAACTGTTTCTAAAACTTTGTCGCAAGAAAGAAAATGTTTACAATAAAAAAAAGAAATGTTATCAGATTTGTGTTTATATATATATAATATATATATATATATATATATATATATATATATATATACCTATTTTAGTTTTAAGACGATTAAATTATGCTTCTAAACTATTTCTATTTCAGAATCGCCCTTTGCAATGTTAATATGCTGACTCAAACACAACACGTTTAATAAAACGTTAAATCATCCATATTAGAATTATTATCTATAATAACTAGTAGAAAATACTAAATTCGACATTGAATTTATAGTTTTGACATTGAATTTATATTTCTAATTTTTGTTCACGAAAGACAAGAGATACAGAGAGATCCAATTTATCAAATATCTTCAATAGTTAAAATGCAAGAAATAAGACTATGTCCCTAGATTAAAAAATATTTGTAATTTAAAAACTATAAAAATAATAATCTTATAAAAAATCATGTGTGTTTTCCTCATTGCATGTATTTCTCTTAGATTAAATAAATAATATTTTTCGAATTAAATTAGGTATGTATTGGTGGATCATTCTGCATATTAATTACTACAAATACGAAACGATCGATTATTTTTAATATACATGACTTAATCGTAAAATGCTTATATTAGCAATAATACAGAATGATATTAATCTCGAAACACCAACAAACGTATTGTGTATGTATATTTAAACATATAGTCTAACAAAGAAAATCCACTTCGTCAAATAACACAGGCCAACATGAATTTTGAAACAGTAATGGCTGCATTCGGAAATAGATGTCTCCGATGCCTTGAATTCATCATCTTGTTCTTGTTTATCATTAATGTTATTCCAATGTCCAAGACATCGGAGTGACATTTCCGAACGCAGCCAGTATGTAATCTCGAAGGTTTTTGACGTGCTAAGATCAAATCTGTAGCTCAAATTGCTCACGTCAAATTTCCGAGATATTTTAACCTAAAAGTGTCCAAAAAGCCTATTTCGGGCATTTTTAAATTAAAATTTTTCGTAAACATGATGAGATGGAGAAATATAGGCTGCAGATTCGAATTCAGTAAAAATTTATAAAAATCATCTATAAAATGAGTTAACATAATAAAATGGAAAAAAATAGATACAAGTATGTTTATTGGCCTCAACGTATTCCAAGTATATTTAAGCGTCTCCAGACGCTTAATATGATCAACATATGACAACATTAGCAAATATCATACATATACATGACATATGTAAAATCCATATTGAATGTAGTTATATTTAACGAATGTGTGCAAATGCAGTTGGCATATACATTGGCTATATCGCCTTAATGCCCATATCAGACTACAAATTGATGATTATGATTACCCACAGCATGTAATATTGCAGTAATATTACAACTTGCAATGAAATATTACGTAAATATTATTGAGATATTACATTGCGATATATCACAATATAATATCGCAATAATTTTGTTGAGATATTACAATGCGATATATCATTCTGCAATATTACTACAATGCCAAATATTGTAGTGAGATACATCGCAATGCAATATTACAGCAATATCATCTAAATATTGCAATACGACATATCACAAAGCAGTATTACCGCAATATCATTCAAATAATGCAATATATCGTATTGTAATATTATCGCAATATCATTCAATAATTGCAATGTGGTACTTTATTGTAATATTACAGCAATATCATTCAATTATTACAATACAGTTTATTATATTGCAATATTACTGCAATAGCGTTGAAATATTACAATGCATTTTATCGCAGTGACATCTTTCTAAGACATGAATAATACTATGTTTTGATTTTTTATTACTGAATAAATATTAAGTATTAAAAATTAAGTAAAAAAAAAATTAGGAATACAGATTTAACATAATTCACAATGGAAATAAGCTGTACTATATCTTATACTTTATTTGTATCTATTGCAGTTATATTTAATATTCATTTACAATTTTTTTTGTTTGTCCAATATTCAATATTTTTTTCCTATTCTTAATTTTTTTTATTATGCACGGAGTCAAACAATACTACGTATTCTTTCTTTTAATTGGACATTTTTTCCTTATAAAAAGCGTATTCCTTTCTTGGCGGAGTTACATACTTATTTATTAAATTGTAATATTCAAGTAATATTGCAACAATATATTGCAATATTTTCTATAAAATTAAAATTACAATATTTACAATATTGTAATAATATTTCCAATAAAATATTATAATTTCTATAGTACAATAATATCGCTGCAATATTTGTAATATTGTATTGAAATATTGCTGCAATATTACTCATACAATACCGCAAGTTTTCAGAAATATTTCAATTATAAAGTGAAACATTTCATAAAAATTACGAAATATGTCTGCAACATTTTTGAGATAGCTCTGGAATAGCAAAATGTCCGCGATTCTTGCACAACCCTTGTTGAAAGGTTGCTAAAATTATTGTACAAAAAGAATTATTGAAATATTACTGCTAAATATTACTGAAATATTTCGTGCTGAAGGAGTAAGTGAAGGAGTAAGAAACGCGGCTACCAGTAAGCTACCAGTAAGCCCAGCACAGCTACTCGTAAAAAGAAAACGTCTAACAGTTCCTATAAGTAGGAATACGCACATCGAGTTAGCATGTCTCTCGAAGATTCCTTTTTTGGAAATGCTTTCCAGGCTTCCGAATATTTTTTTATCATGACTATCATTTTTTAGAGTGCAATATTAAGTAATAATACTTTAGCAATTAATAAAACTGAATTAATTTATTATAATACATTATAATGTTGCAACAATATTACAGAAATATCGCAGAAATATTCCTGCAATAAATTTTTTGCGTTTATTATTGTAGCGATATTTATACTATGTAATATTATTACAATAAATACTATTATAAATACTATTATAATAAATACTATTATATAAATACTATTATAATATTGCAAAATATTAGTATAATATGTAGAAATATTGCTTAATGTGATAGAAATATTACAAAATATCGCAGAAATATTTCTGTGATGAATTTGCTGCGGATATTTAATATTGCACCGATATTTATACAATATTACTGATATATTACCGTGCAATATTACAACAAATTTGTAATATTACTGCATGTTTACTACAATATTGCATGCTGTAACAGCATGGGTAACAGTTAGTTCTATTCAACTAATCACGATGTAGCAAGTTAGTTCTACTTCAACTAATCACGATGTAGCAAGTCCATCGTAATTTGCTAAAATATAACCGGGCAAGCGTTATAAATCATTAACCGTAATCTAATACTTTCTTAAGGCCGATGAATATTGCAATATATCTATTTTTTTTTCATTTTACTGTGTTGATTTTATAATCATAGGTAATTTTCGTAGATTTTTTCATGTTGAATCCGCAGCCCATATTTCTCCATCACATTACATTTACGAAAAATTTTAATCTAAAAATGTACGAAATAGACCTTTTTGGCACTTTTAGGTTAGAATATCTCGGAAACCTGACTTATAAAGCAACTTGGACTACGGATTTGGTTTTACCATATCAAAAACTTTCGTGATTGCATATTGTTCTGGATAAAAAGAATTTTTTTTTTTTATAGATCTATGTAATTAGAATAAAAACTTATATGAAACAAGGCAAGTGCTCAAGCGAATTAAGTGTGTGTGTGTGTGTGTGTGTGTGTGTGTATGTGTGTGTGTGTGTGTGTGTGTGTGTGTGTGTGTGTGTGTGTGTGTGCGTGTGTGTGTGTGTGTGTGTGTGTGTGTGTGTGTGTGTGGGTGTGTGT
>Ga0157364_1006064_pt1 | contig 12371 bp, 13 predicted proteins | sample AttsexASBM2_FD_111476 | JGI IMG/M metagenome (GOLD analysis project Ga0157364, IMG submission 111476) | Fungus gardens microbial communities from leaf cutter ant in Ribeirão Preto, State of São Paulo, Brazil - Atta sexdens ASBM2 | ecosystem: Host-associated > Fungi > Mycelium > Unclassified ...
CACGGACCATGGGTACTAGTATATAAGGTAGACTACTCTGTACTAGGAACTCTATCGAGTTCTCTTGTGTTACTCAATACAAGAGTTGTTCTTTTGTCTTACTCTAAGGACTTAAGATCATAATATATGTAGTAGAAGAGATTTTGGACAGACAAGAAAAGAGAGAGAAGATGAAATATTTGGTGAAATGGAAAGGATATACAGCAGAGGAAAATACATGGGAGGGATTAGAAAATTTGAAGAATGCAATAAAGAAAGTAGAAGAGTTTGAGAAAGGAAGATTTGAAGAAGAAATATGGAGAATAACAATGAAGAGAGGAAAAGAGATAAAGTTAAATCCAGAAGCAGAAGAGTTCAGAAGAGGAGAGTTGCCAGAAAGATATACAGCAAAATTGTTGTACAGATGGGATGACAAGAAGTTTGAAGAAGAATATTTGAAGAAGCTAGAGGAAAATTGGAATAGGTGAAAGAACGATAGGAAGGAGGGAGAGAAGAAATATATGAAGAGGTTAGAAGAGAGCTTGGAATAAAATAAGAGGGATGAGCAGAGGAGTAAGATAATCTGGGGGGACAAAAAAGAAGTTTCTTTAGAAGCAGAACTCTAAGAGGGGGATACTGTTATGGAATGCTTTAGATATTAATAATTTTTATTTTATTTTATTTTATTTTTCTGATTTTATATTAATTTTGTTTTTGATTTTGGACAATGAAGAGGCATGTGACACTGCAGTCACATGACATGTCACATGATGTGATGTCATAGGCCTAGAACATGGTAGAAAGATCTAGAAGATGACATTAGAGCACATAGATACAACATAGTGGCCTTGAGTAAGACATGAGGCAGACATGAGGGCAGGTTTAATTATTGTTAGCATGGACCACATGTAAAACATATATATAGGACTTTAATTTAGCAGAGACTCCTTGTCGAGTTCTCTTGTAAACTTCCCACTTGATATCTACTTAAGATATTTACTTGCTATATAGTTATTGGTCTTTATGACTAGTGATTGCCACAACACTAGGGCCCTCCATGATATGTGGTTGTGTAACCATATCATGTGATGTGTGACATCACACTACCCCCCTAATTCTCAGTTCCTGAATAATAGAAATGAAAAAGAAAAGGAAATGAAAATGAGAGATAATGATAAAAAAGGAAAATAATTAAAGTCTACCATCATCAATTCTAACACCATAATGGTATTATTTCTCTTCAAACACCACAAGTACTCAGTTTTCCATGGCAGAGATTTTTTCTATCCAAACCCATATCCAGTCAGTGTTTTTCTATAAATTAATTTAACTAGACATTTATCCAGCTTGGAGCTAGGTATAAACATTGATCTCACTTGATATAGGTAATTGCTAGACTATGCAGTAATAGCACTACTTAAGTTTTCAAGTTTTTACCTTAATACTTTGAGGTTTAGGTTATAACAATATAAGTTCTTGAGAAATACAAGAAAAAAGTATCTAAAAAAAGAAACCTTGTATTGGGTTAATATAAGAGAACTCAATAGAGTTTTCATTACAAACTAGTCTACCTTATACCACAGGCTATGGTCTGTGTACACACTATACACATACTATACTAACCTACTCTAAAGTTCATGTGCTCTCTATAAGGTCAATATACTATAGCTATGCTATATAACATTATCTATTCTAAAATCTTCTCTGACTTTCTTTGTGTTATATAACCACCATGTAACAGGTGTCACACCTTTTGTTACACATTGTGACATGTGTAACCATCATACTTTTTTAATTTATTTATTTAAAATCATCAATTTATAAAGCACAATAGCAGTCTATAGTAGCTACAACATAACTACTTACATAAGGACTAACAAAAAAGAGACAAGAGGAGAAAGAAAAAGAAAGAACAAAAAGAAACAAAGAAAGAGAAAAACTAAATAGAATACAAGCAAAAGAGACTACTTTGCTAAGTAATGTCTTTATGAAAAGAGAAGACACTCAGATTAAATTCAAGAAAAGCCAATATATAACTCAATGTAGTCCTCAGAGGATTCCAATATTTGTTATATCTTTTACATTCATGGAGAATATGTTGTTGACCTTTAATCCATTCTAAATGAATGAGATACATAAGAAATACTCTTATATCAGTGGTTGAGCATTGTTTTAGACCTTCTAGCTGATTAGGATGTACAAAATTTGTTGAGATTGACTAGAACTAAAGTCTTTCACAGATGATCTTTTCAATCAGTTTTTCCAAATTGTTTAGGAGGACAATTGGTTGAAATGTTTTCAGAGAGTTGTAAGCTGTTTTATTAGGCTTGGGAATAATGATGGACAAAGATGGTTTGAAATGAGTTGGCCAGTGACCTATGTTGATACATGCATTAGTAATGTTAATAATATTGAGAAGGTATATCTCATCTTTGATAATAGCTTTAAGATGTTTCCATGAAATATGATCTAGTCTTGCATTTAGTGATGGTGCTCTTGGATTCTTTATTAGAGAAGAACAGCCATTCCATAGTTTGTTTCTCAGAGATCTTGTTCAAAAGGCTGGAATTGATTTGATGATACTATACTGAATTGAATGATTGATGTAACACCTGCCAAAAATCATTGATTTTGATGTAGGGTTGGCTGTTATATTGCAGTGCTTTGATAGCTGGCAATTTATACTTTTTAACCCAGTTTATAAGGTCCCATGGTCTGTAACTTTTTGAAGCAATTTCTTGAATTTTATCATTGAAAAATAAGTATTTTGTCTTCTTGGCAACTCCTTTCAAAATCTTCTAATCTTCAATTGTCTTGGAGAATCTGTAATTGGCCAGTTTGGCCTGATACTTCTCATTCTACTATGTTTTAGAATATTTAGTAATATTGACACATTATGAATGTTTATACCAAGTGAATTCCAAGATTCTTGTGTATTCTTAAATAATAAGTTCAAGGGATTCTTTATCTAGTATGTTTGAAATGCCAATATTTCTTGAATAAATTCTTCCATGATATAAATGTCAATGGTTAATGGGGTGTGATCTGAAAAATAGTGGAGCTTAGATAAGATATAGTGGTTATCAATTTCAATTGAGTTTGGGTGAAGAAATAGTAGATTGATGACTGAGTTAGTGTTATTGGAGTTGTCAGAATATCTAGTTAGAATCTGTTGAATAGGACATGATAATTTAAGATCAAAGGAATTAGTGATTTCTAATAGAGAATCACTATGAGTTGAATGGAAAAAATAGGCCAAATCCCATTCTTTGTTCCTGATATTGAAGTCTCTAGCCATGATGAGAACATTACTAAGATTGGCTTCAGTATTCTTAAGATACTTTAAAGCTGTCTGATGTTCATCTGAGTAAACATCAATCATGAAGAAAACAAGACTGTTGTTGAAGAAGAAAAAGTAATTGATATCCCTATGATCAAAAAAATCCTTTCTTAAAGAGAAATGTATGTGAGTACCCTTGGGTGATTGTAATTGTTAAGTGGAGATCTAGAAAAGGTAAGCTAGTCTGGATGATTTGGAGCACCTATTACTTTGTCTCCTTTCTCACTAGAAGAACTCAGAATGGTACAAGTAAACAACCATGGGGGTTCTTGGATAAAAAGAATGTCAAAAGCTTTTTGGTTTTCTAAAATAATATTAGTGAGAGTTTTGTTCTTTTGAACATTCTGTGAAAAGAGTTGAAGACTTTTTAAAATCATGTACTTGCCTGGCCCACAACTGAGTGAATTGACTTGCTTCTGTTGTCACAAAGCTCTTGATACTTTTTTGTGTACCATTTATTATTGAAGTGATGTCTTTAGAAGGGATAGACATTAGAGTCCACTTAATGATCACCTTTGCAGTTCAAGCACTTGAAGCTGTGAGGGCAGAGTTCACTCTGTTTGGTTTTGAGTCTGGGCAGGTTAGTCTTGAAGTTTATTTTGCAGCACCAAGTAAAATGTCTGTGATGTTGGACTTTGTAGGGGCTATTGCATTTAACATACCTTGAAATCTTGAGCATAACATGTGAAAGTAATATGTCCCTATTTTCAGCAGTTTTTGCACTGGGGAACTTCTGAGTTCATATTCATTTCATGAATAATAGCAATGTAATGACCAACATTAAAGTATCTGTTGATTAAACCTTTAGCTTTTGTACCACTTTCAGCATCCTATATATCTATCTAGATGTCCACTATGTCAGACTTAGGTGATACTTTGATAATACAAGGTTTGGAAGCAAGACATACATCATTGAAGATATATGTGAACTTGATAATAGCCTCAATGACATTAGAGTTAATGGGAGTATTAGTATTCTCCATAATATATGGAATACTTATGATCTTGAGATAGGATTTCAATTGAGAGAGGCAAGAAGTCACAATGTTCTCCAATTTGATGGCATCTACATTCTTGATATAAGACTCAATAGTATTGAGGTTGGATTGAGAGATGACTTTGTTAGTCATAATGGTGAGGCCTCATTGATTTATATAAACAAAATCTACCATAACTTCTAACTTTGATGTTTTTTAATACTCTATTAATGTTAGTGATATGTTTGCCAAACAAGGCTATGATTCTCAAAACATTGTTAGCACTCATGGGTACTAAGACTTGTCTTCTTGAAGGTCTCTTTATAGTCATATTAAGTCTTGGCTTTTCTTTTCTCAGCTCATTGATTTTTTCATGGATTTCTTTGATTTTCTTTGATTTTCAAAATTTCCTTGATGTTAGAGGATAATACTTGCACATATGATTGTCTATTCTTAGTGTTAGAAGCTTCCACAGATTTTTTACCCTTCTTCTGGTAGAATTTTGATTTTTCCAAAACCTTTTTGCTAGGTCTAGATGGAATAGAGGGGGTAACTTTTGAAACTTTAGTCTTCTTTCTAGCATTGCTTATCTCTGCTTTTTTCTTGTTCTCCCTCAGTTTGAACTGGGCAGTTATGGATTGACAAAAAGTGAAATTATTTTTGTTAGCTATAAGTTTATCCCATTCTGATTTATAAATAGAAAAAATGAGATTCCAAGCCATAAATTTGAAAGATGCAATGAGGGGATGTCTTTTTCTGTTTTGCTTCCAAGAGGACAATCCCTGATGTAAGAAGCTATTCTTGTAAGAGAAACCACAATATTGTTAGCATTAGTGCTTATGTGACCATCTAGACTGTAAATAAAAACAGGGTGCATATTGCCATTCCAAAGATTAGAGTCCAAAGGTTGATTGGTAGAATAGGGAATTAATGATGTTTCCAATTACTGTGGATAACATGTGTTAGTGTTAACATATTCTACATGCTCACCATAAGGTTCTGGCATGTTAGTAGGAGTAATGGTCTTATTTATAGTGGTATTTCTCCTCTCCTTTGGAGTTGCATAAGATAAAGAGAAATCTTGAGATGGGTTAGCTTCAACCTGTTTTACCCATGAGAGATTGTTGTTGAGGGCTTTCACCCTTTCAGCACAAGAAATAGGAGAAACACTAGAGTGTACCAAAGACTCTTTAGAGTTATTGGTACTTGAAATGTTCAACCAACCTCTTGGAGTGTCAATGTTTATGTTTATATTCATGTATTTATGACTTATAGGGTTAGATGGGAGGCAATGCTCAAAGAGAAACAATGTATTTATTAGTTCTCTATTAGACACTACTATTCAAGATGGTGGTATAAGACAAAGAAGCAATGTCATGACCATCACACTTCTTTGTCTGAGTTCAAAATAAAGAAAATAGCAATTAAATCTAAATGAAAAATAAATAAAAAATAAAAATAAAAATAAAAGAGAAATAAAATAAAATAAAAACCAAGTTCATTATTCACAACTGTAATACAAGTTCATATAACTTCTTATACTTGTTTGAATCTATCTAGTTTCACAGACTTTTGCTCTTAAGTATAAGCCATGTCTAACAGTATTATTTAACTTTTGAGTCTACTGTTACCTTTATATAGTTTTATTTGCTTTTCTTATTTTAAATTCTATTTTGTAATCTTTTTAATATTACTTTTCTGACATAATTCTTTGACTCATTCTAGATTAAACCTTATTCTACCTTTTAGAGTACTGTCAGGGTGGCTAATAAAGTCTATAGAGTTTAGCAGACTTTTTAATCTCTAAGAAAACCTAAGTCTTATTGATAGAATATTTAAGTATGCTATTTACCTCTAGAAAAACCTAAGAGAATAGTGTAAGGTTTTTAGAAGTGATAGATACCTTGTATAAGTGGTAAAGCATAAGAATATAGGATAGTATCTACACTATATATATAGTACAGCCATGAGGATAGAGTCCATAGTACATGAGGCAAATAGAGTCATATAACGTGAGGATAAAGTAAGGATGTAGTATCTACTATATAAGGTGCTGACTGAGACTGTTGTGGTGCAGCTGATCATGTCATTGTTACTCTTAACCCTAGTCTATATTGCATTCATAAGATATCAATTGTAACACTGTATTATACATTCAAATCTTCTAGTTTAGCTATCAGACACAGTTTATACCTTGTTATCTAAGACCTATTAGTAAGCTTCTGGAAATTAGATTTATAAGTATGTATTATCTAGATACTATCATGATATGCTTGGACTCTGATATTTTATTTTATTTTAATCTATTTTTCTTGATTTGATTTTTCTTTTGGATAATGAAGAAGCATGTGACTGTGGTCACATGACACATCACATAATGTGATATCATAGGTCTGGAATGTAGTAGAAAGAACTGGAACAATAATGCCAAAAGTATAGTTGCAGTATGTTCACCTTGTGGTAATGGTATGGTAGACTCATAAATGACACATATACTTTAAAGTAAGGTTATTTATCACTAGCACAGACTATGTATCTATTATATAGATAGTATAGAAATGCATTAGTGACTTCTTGTTGAGTTCTCTTGTGATCTCTATAAGATACTTTGCCTATAAGTTTGTTTAAGTGGTCTATTGGTTGTCTTGGCTAGTAGTTGCCACAACAGATATATAGAACATAGATGTCAAAACAATCTTTGGCTTCAGCTTATGTATTATACCTCTACTAGTTACACAGGTCATATATTTTAGAAGAGTTACTTAGAAAGATTTGTAAGACAAGTCCAAGTAAGATTTACAGTGTAACTACTAGCTTATATACTAAGTATTTTACCTAGGGTAGTTATTTAGGAATGGAGAGAATGAACTATACTAAAAGAGGTTTGGAAGTACAAATAAGTTAGAAAGTATTATTTATAGGTTAGGATGAATATGATTAGATTGGGATATGATATCAGCTTACTTTATGAGGAATAATGAGGACAGCATAACCAAGGATATCTCTGATGGAAGCATCTAGAATATTAGCTTAGAAAGAAAGAATTATTAGTAATAAACAGGAGAGGGCTATAATAGACAAGATTGCAATTGGTAGAAGTCAGTAGTGAAGAGTGGTGGAGTTGACTGGACAAATCCCATGGAATTGGTAGCTGTATTCTGAAAGGGAAGGAAACTTCATAGACTTTGGTAGCAGTATTGGAATTAAAAGAATAAGTTCTTTTATACCTACTTGCTTTTCTATCATGATGTAATAGTTTGGCTACAAGGTATGTGGTGTGAGTGTCTGAGAAGTTAAGATATATCTTATCACCAAGTTAAAAGACTGGGGCTATGGTATATCTTCAGTTGTAGTATGTCCTGTTGTGAACTTTATCTCTTCTAGTACAGACTTCATCTACTCTGTTAATTCAATGATGCTTTCTAACTTATATTTTTACCAATATAGTTCAAAGCTCATTCTAGAGAGACAATCTATATCTAGAAAGAACAGAGATTGCTGAGTTGAGATATAATTATTATGTTGGAACTCTACTGCAAGTAGAAGATTATACAAGTTATTTTGAAATTTATTTACATACAATCAGAAGTATGAGTTCAATTCTTGACTAAAATGTTCTATTTACCTATCTGATCAGGGATACAAAGCTGTTGATAAAGCAATCTCAATCTCTAGCATAGTTCTTTAGTGAAAAGTATAATAAATTAAGGTTTTCTATTCAAGACTATATATGTAGAAAGACTATGTAGCTTTCAAATATAATGCAAGAAGAGTCTAGCAGCATCTTTGATAGTAACAGTCATATGTATTGGAATAAAATGTGTTCTTTTTGACATAAAATCTACTTTGTCTGGGGGTTTTACAGCAAAGTCCATACTTATGGTCTCCTATCCTACATTCGGTATGGGTAGTAAGTATAGTTCTCTAAGAGATGGGTATTAGGCTAGCCTAGTATGCAAACAGAGGTTAAATGTGCTAATATATTGATCTATATATCTTAACATCTGGGATTACTAGTAATTGTCAGGAGTACAGTATGAAGTATATATATAGTACCAGCCAGATGTCAAAGCTAAGCTTGACATTGCACACTTTTAGCGTAGCTAGTTCAGTGGCTGGTTTGTTCCTAATAGTAATTCCATGAGATTAGTTCCAAGTTCTATCTACTTGTATATCCAGCTATTCTAGAGTTATAATAAAGTGTGACTACCTGCTAGCAGAGGTCTAAGATGTCTAGAACATATATTTTATCTGTTAGGAGAAATTTACACTTGTTGGGTTTATTTACAAATGATAGCATAAAAGACAGGGATAGAAGAATAACTTAATGGTACAAGAGGTAGAGAAGGCCAGAAGTGGTACTACATAGATAATTGATCTTTGCTTCAACAGATAATATTGTACCTAGTCTATGCATCACATGGTTATAGTTTTTGAATGGTAGAAGCTCAAAAGTATTAAGATAAGTATAGCACAAATCCAGGTTAATTATTAAACTAAAGAATAGTATATAATAATAGCTAACATTCTTAAATACAGAAGTGATAATCTAATAATATTCTATTGCTGGACATACTCTGGGTTGTTGGGCACTGTAGGGATTATCATTTGGAACTCCATAGGTTGATGAAGAATACAGGGTTTGTGTTACAAACTTAAGATCTTAGTGTTGGTCAAAAGAAAGAACCTTGTATAGGGTTTACACAAGAGAACTCAATAGAGAACTCTTTACAGGATTGTCTATCTTTTATACTAAAGGTACATGGTTCATGCTATGTACTCCTATGTACTCCTAGCCTACCCTAACCAGCCATATATATACCTCAAGGCCATCATGCATTATGTACATTGTATAACATCATTCTTCTAGCACCTTCTATGCCTTTCTTTCTGTGTTACATAACTAACCCTAACCCTACATTATATAAATAGAAAAATACGAAAATAAATTGAAAATAAAATAAAATAAGAAAGAACATGAGAAACAACTAAGTCCACACTTTTCATTCTTGACAGTTTGGTTCTCAGGTTAATGGGTAATTAGAATAAAGTGCTATTCATACTGGAAGAGAGTGTGAATGTTAGATATTATGTAACATTATCACATAATAAGAGCAGATTATCATTTTCCAACTGTTTAGAAGATTATAATAACTTTATTGCAGATTGTTAGAGTTTGTATACAGTTTTTGCTATTTGCTTGCCTAGATAGTTTTTATCAGATATTAATTAAGAGGGTCTTTTTCTTATCTTTTACAGCTATATCTTCTAGCACTCAAGTAGTAAGAAACTCTAGTTTGAGTAACTTAATTGTTCTGAGAACCAATACTATGATTTGATTATCTAAAGAGTGTATTGGACTTTCCTGGATAATGGTAGAATACAAATTCAAACCATACTAAGTGTTATAGTGCTCTTGAACTCTTATATTTTATTTTTATTTTATTTATTTTTATCTATTTTTCTTTATTTTATTTTATTTTTCTTTATATTTCATTTTTTTGAGTTAAGATCTTAGAGTGGGTCAAGAAAAGAAATCTTATATTAAAGTTAATATAAGTGAACTTAATAGAGAGCTCAGTACAGAACTGTCTATCTTATATACACTAGGCTACTGGTTTATACTATAGTATCATTAACTTACTCTAAAGACTATGTATTAAACACATTGTAGTGACATTATTCCTTCTAGAACCTTTTACCATATTTTATTATAACATATGAGCATATAATTATGTGACTATGACTGATGTATGATGGTTTGTGACTGTGACATGTGACATCATGCTAACCCTAACTCTAGATCTAAAAATAGAAAATAAAATAAAACAAAGTCTATTATTCACAATTCTGATATATTATTTCTTTCTCTCTTACGAGAATTAGTAAATACATTGAATTCTTTTATCTTCAAACCTCTAAATAACCAACTTTATCACTCTAAACAATATTCAATGGATATTGAAATCAACTTACCCAGAGGACAATTCTCTTCTTTTAGTATTAACAGTTCAAGAGAAATATTTGTTAATTCTGCTGCTTCATTGATAAAATATACAGAATGCTTACAAGCTCAGTCTGGAAACTTGATGTGAGCAGAATGAGTTGAGAATGGAAAAATACAAGATCTTTCTATATCCTATATATCTTTGAAAACTATACCTATGGAGCCTATAAGTGAACATATGTATGTGTCAAAGATCACAAAAAGTAGACTTTATTTCTTTTTATTTTCTTTTATTTTTCATCTTTTCTATTTTTAGAACTCTGGGGTTAGGGTTAGAAGTGATCAGTCACATCAGTCACATCTGATGGTGTGGTCACAATATTAATCACAGGACTAATAAGAAGGAAGTAGAAGGTTCTAGAACAAAATGACGTCATACAACATAGACACCACATGTTGACCTTATGCTCTACACATGGTTATTTAGGGTAGGGTGCACAGTAGCTAGCACAGACCATCGGTAGGAGTATATAAGGCAGACTAGTTTGTAAAGAGCTCTCTATCGAGTTTTCTTGTGTTTACTCTAATACAAGAGTTTGTCCTTTTATCCAACTCTAAGGATTTAAGTTCATAACAGTATGTACCTTATAAAACTGAAACTAATAATGTGTTATCTTCTCAAAGCCTAAAACCTTTAGTCATTTTATATTAGGCTAACTAACTAGTGGACTTACAACTGTGAGATAGTAATTTCTGTTTAATCTTTCTATTTGGTGTTGATAAATATTTAGCTGGTAATACAAAAAATATCACATGTCCCCTTCTTAGGATGGCTGCATCTATTAAATAGCAACCATTATGTAACAGAATGGCTAAGGAAATTTTACAGATTGCAGAATTCAAGTTTGTAGCTTGGAAATTTATATCTGCTATATATGAATCTGGATGGAACAAGCTAATAACAAATGATAAAGATATGTTTTTTAGACAATGTGTTTTATTCCAATTTAATAGAAAACCTATGAAATCTATACTAGCCCTGAAGTCTACAAAGGTAAACAAGTTAATATCTCAAGAATCTCCTCTCCTATCTCTTCCAGGCCCAGCAAAAGTGTCTTGAATAAATCTAAATATTTTAAGAAAATCCAATTATTGAATTTAAACAACTGATCATATACTCAAGCTTCTAATTCAAACAACTGCTCATATGCACAGAGACTTCTAAAGATAATATTAAAGAAATTATCAAAATTAAAGATACTTTTCCCAAATTGTCCTCTAACAAGATTATTGGAATCTACAATATCACTAACAACAAAGGGTTGAAAGATAAACTGAAATTCAACATGACTATTAAAGGACCCTCTAGAAAACAGATAATTGTATCTATGAGCACAAATAACTCTGAGATAATTATTTCTCAAGTTAACAAGCATATATCAAACATTAACAGACTTCAGAAAGATGTGAAATCTGATATTTCTGCTGATTTTATTTGCTTCAACAACAAAGCAGTGGCTCTTTCAGATTTGAGCATAGTCAAGAAGTATATAAAAGAGTTGAACATTAATACAACTAATATTCTTAGTTGTGATATGCTTGAATGTGTAACTTAAGAATTCACTTCTATTACAGAACTTTGGAACAAGTATTCTAAGCTTGTCAACATTACTAAATATTCTAAAGCATGGTGAAATGAGGAGTGCAATAGAGACCTAGCTATTTATCAAATATTCAGAAAAAGAACGGTCTGGATTAAATACAAGAAGTTGGTGAGAATGGCTAAAAGAATCTTTTTTGACAACAGAATTTAAGAAATTGTGTCAACCAACAAGAGGCTATAAGATCTTATAAATTGGATCAAGAAATAAAAATTACCAGCTACAGAGGCCATCAAGTTTAATGAACTTCCATACAATGATCTGGATGATTTGTAGCAAGTACTTCACTAATTCTATGATTTGGCTCAAGATAGAAATATTAATCTTCAACTTCTGGACAAAATTTATCCATGACAACAAGCAGAATAGCCTCTGTTCTTTTTTTTTTTTTTTTAAAGTAAAAATTTAATAACCCAGGGGGAATTGCCGGTTGTTGCCAACGGAGGGAATATGGTTTAGGGTTTAAA
>Ga0157364_1006065_pt1 | contig 12371 bp, 4 predicted proteins | sample AttsexASBM2_FD_111476 | JGI IMG/M metagenome (GOLD analysis project Ga0157364, IMG submission 111476) | Fungus gardens microbial communities from leaf cutter ant in Ribeirão Preto, State of São Paulo, Brazil - Atta sexdens ASBM2 | ecosystem: Host-associated > Fungi > Mycelium > Unclassified ...
ATATTATTAAAAATTTGTCTTAGTTAATAGGTAATTAACAGGCAACTAATAGAAAAGTTATAAAATCACACTTGAACTAATATTTTACACTAAAGTCGTTCATCTGCAAACAATACACTGCTATGAGATATACGCAACGAAGTTAAACTTTTCATATTTAAATATTATATACAGATAGAATAAAAGACGCAGCATTAAAAGATTTCATCCACATTCTATATAGTAAAAAATTCCTAGAAGATAAGTTCCCAAAATAGAGATATATCCGTGATTAAAGTAAATGAGATATCTATTTTGACAGTACAATTTTTTGGTTCTAAGTAAAAAGTAATTTAGAGATATGATATTCCTGGAAATTTAAAATATGTTAATGGCATAAAGTATATTAATAATAGCACATAAAATATTATGAGAAATACCAACTTGTGTCTATCATAATGACATTATCTAATTATTGCATCGCGTTCTATGACCATTACAAAAAGTGTCAGAATAACTAAATTTTTGTGATCTCATACAGCTAATTAAAATTAGTAACATTGTTAAAGTTTTTAGCATCCATATGTTACAACTCAAATTTAGTCACCATACACAAATTTTTGTTATTGCAATTAATCTTTTTTTTTGCAGGAAGAAAAGCTGCCTTGAAAAAATAAAATACTTTGCATATATACATCGCTTTGTATTCGTAATTGTTACATATTTGCAGTTCGGATATTTAGATTTTTATAACAACTTTCTATCAATTGCATTTCGAGTTTCTTGGTGTTCACTTTCCGTTATGTATACATACTTATAATTCAGTCTCATCATTTTAAGATAAGTTTGTACTTTAAGATAAGTTTGTAAAATGGAAAAAAATAATGATTATTTATTATTAGGTTCATTATATATGTATATATTATAACATTATTATTAGTATTAATTATGTACATACAATTTATACTAGTTAAATATAAAATCTATTATTGAGATAAGGATATAATTATGCATCTATTTAAAAACGAAATCGTAAGATAGCAGCGGCTTACGTTAATGTTACTTTATAAAAAGATTTTAAATTAACTATTATCATTATAATATGTAAGGCAAAAATTGTTATATGATTTTATGAGAATAGTAAATTTATTTATTTATTTTAAAAATCCAGCTAAAAATGAACAATAGAATTTAATAAACTATCTCTGATTATATAAAATAGAATTGAAATTAATTATTAAAAAATGATGAGAAAATGTTTTTATCATTTTTATTGTTGCTTATTAATAAGAAACAACGACATATTCCTGATTTACCATGAATACTTAAAGTTTTTTCTACAATTTATTACGTAATTGTTGCTTATAAAGAAATTATGAAATAATTAGACTATTTTAAATTACTTCATTTTATATATATATTTACTTATGAAACAACATACATATATTATTTTATAAAAATAAGAAATAACAATAGTAAATAGTTATTATCCATAACGCGTCAACTAAATATTTTAGGATTATTTTTAAGACACAATAACTAATAGACATTCCTACTGTCCTTTCAAAACGATATATGTAATGTAGTAATTCATTACGTATTATTATTATTATTGGGCCCAAAAGTGCTGCTAATACGAAAGATATAAATGGGAAATTAGTAACATCATAGTCGTTTTCATGTACGATAATCAAAGTTATTATCAATAAACTTATATGTATTTCTGAATATTTTAGAATCACTTTTAGGATAATTTCCAATAGACGACTGAACGACGACCTTCGAAATTGATACTGTTCGGGACATGATAACTTATCACCAATTATTACGCCCAAAAACAATCCCAGTAAGTAAATGTGCATCTGTAAAAATAATTATTCATGAAATTCTAAATTGTTTACTCGTAAGCTTTTTTAGAAATTTATACTAAAATTGGGATTTCTATATTATAATATATTTTATATAACGTACGAGGTACGTGCACAAACATGGAATTTCTTTAATAATAAAATTTATTTATTTTGAATACAAGATTTATATAAAGTGAAAGGTTATTACAAAAAATCTATAGTCAAAAGTTATCATAAAAAGTATTAAATAAAAGAAAATTTTATTACTAATTTATCATAGAATATTAATTTCACATGGCACGTCGACTTCAACATATGATTATTTTCACTATTTCATTTTCACTATTTTAAATATCACTGATCAGTTAAATAATATTTCACGACCACTCGCGTTCTATGAAATGTCGTTCAAAGCAAAAGAAACTTTGTTAATTCAATATTTTTAAAAACACAATTTTACATAATATATATAATATGACATCTTTCGTTTATACTCACTTTTGTTGTTATTCTTTGCTTTTTTCTCACGATTTTATTTAAAAATACTGGTTTATGTTCAAATATACTGTCTACTGCGTGTTATTTCTTGAACGAATGTCAAAGACTGCGATCCACTCGCACTCTACTGGCACTCACTGGAATCGCAACACTGGAATCATTTCATCCTTGTTGTTTATTAAATGTTAAACAAAGATAACAAATAATGGTCGCGAACATTATGAGAGCAATAAGTATAGAACACATAAAAAATAAATACTTAATTCAGCAGATACGTATGATACTGGCTGCTTCATTTAACAAAACTGCTCATTAAGAGGCTAAGTAGAAATTTAACATAGTTGGTTGGATATAAAAATAAAAATTAATTAATTAGTTTAATTTAATTAAAGGCGGCAGCAATATTGAATGGACACACTAATATCGTCAAATTTTAAATATCGAAGCATTAGCATTTCAAATAAATAACGCGAAATGTTCAGTTTCAATTACACATAGATATTCTTCTTTTAAAGCTATACAACAATTTTAAAATGTTTGCATATAATTTCTATATTTTATATAGAAATATTTTTTAGAATATTTTCAGGTAATAATTACATAATCAATAATATATAATTTTATATTTTACTTTGTAATTTTTATCATACTTTGTAATTTTATTTCAATTTTATCAAGCCTATTGCCTTTATCGTTTTTATATTATTTTTATCTCTTATTATTTTCAATCGGCATAATTCTTTTGAAATAATAATGATATAGTTTATGCCTGTGTTAGATCATTATTTTACGATTCAATCGGAAATTATTGAATATTTATATAATGCTCATGGTTATAAAATTATTGAGAGAACATTTTGCGTGTTCCTTGGTTGAAGCTTATCAAACTGCAGGTGCAACAATCGATTACCGATAAGACGATTACAACGCGTCTGTTCTACTATTTGCGTGACAGTTACAAGAAAAGCTACTATGTTAACGGTATCCATGAAAGATACATTTGTCTCAGCGATGGGTATCATAGCATTGATCGATAAATCGAAAGATAAATGCAATTATTTGCAATAAGATGATCTCAATTAAGAACATTACGAGCAAACTTGTCTATTGATCAACATTTAAAATCTACGAGCATTATAATCATGATATCAATTATATTTTACGATACATAATTACTTAGTTAATTATGTTCTTATGTGTATAACTAATTATATTTGTATAATTACTTACAATTAGTTATCTTCTTATTCTAACGAATACAACATGATGATAATTATATCATAATAATTTAAAGAACTTATACTTAACAATATCAGCAGAAATGAAACTATAGAATACTTTTAACTTACAATTTGATTATAATATATCGCATTTTCTTAATTATTACGTAAAATTAATATAAAGTAGTTATAAAAAATCTGAATGTTTAATGAATTGTAATGAAAATACAAGATAGTATATTTATAAAATGTATTTTATTCTGCTAACCTTCTAAATGTAATTTGAATCATAGTTAAATTTAGTTGGAGACTTATTTCATATCCTGTCTCTCTGTATACTTATCTCTCTTCTGAGGAAGTTACATCAACTAATGAACTGCTGATATCACAAGTAACATGCTCGGGCAGTATCGTAAACTTTCGCATAAATTTCAACAAGAGATGGTAATAGTAATGCAATTGAAAGACAGTAGCGTTCGGTAGAAGTCAGCGCAAAAGGTTGCCCTTTCAATCGTTCGAAAATTTTGTTACACGTTCTAAAATTATAATAAATGTATGCTATGAATAAAATTATAAAAAAAAATCGCTAGCGAACGTTTAACAGAAAATCTTATAATAATTCCAAAGCTGCTTTATCTGCTAAACGCAACCAATATAAAAGATATTTGAATACCCAGAAATGTATATATAAGATATGAAATACACAGAAATGTATATATAAGATATGGAATACACAGAAATGTGTTAGAAAAATCTAATCTTTTATAAAAGATATATTTGTAAAATAATATATAAAATAATTATAAAAAAGTTTACAGCCAAGAAAATAAATCTATATTAGAATATATTAATACGTAATTTGAAAAGATCTATTAATATATAATTATAAGGAAGCAAACGAACCGCTAAAAGAACTTGTAATCCAAATAATCAACAAGCGTATACATTATCCTAGAAAACATTTTTCATCCGAAAGAAAGAATGAAAAAAAATAATTCTCGACGACATGTCGGAAACCAGGATTTTCACGATAATTATGACAGTCTCACGATGAAACTGGAACGATAAGCCGCTAGGGAATGCGTTTCGCGAGAAAATTATATGAACATAGCTATAATCCCAAGGTTGTAATGAAGTAGTTTACAGTGGGTAAAACTCCTCTAGTGCGACCTTTTGAAATGGAACAATCCTGCATTGCACGTTCGCCGTTTAGCCTTCAGGAGCTCAAAATATTCTAATACAGTTACTGATTCTGGGTCTGTAAGATTCATTTAATTTATGTTAATTAATTTCAAAGAATAAAATGATAATATAATTCGTACAAAAAAAGAATACCAAGTATAAAAAACATGAAAGCTATATAGACATTTATTAGAATCGTTGTAGAACACCAAAAAAATAACTCGAGACTATTCATTTGTTATCATGTATAATTAAGACTGAAATATTTCTCATTATTTACATTGTTTAAAATGCTTATGTTTCAATATTAAAAATTTGTGAATATTAGTGTTTGCAACTAATAGCGCAAGCGATTTAGATTTTTATTTTTAGGTCCAATCAATGATTGTTCAGCAGAAAAAACAGTTTCACAATTGTAAAATTCTTGATATGATTAGTTTATACATGTAGATTCGGTGAGAAACTAAGAACAAGATCAATCATGTTAAAGAATTTTACAACTGTCGCAAAATTGTTTTTTCTGCTGAATGCATCACATTAAATCACTATTATTTACTATTACATACTATTATTATTATTTAATCACTTAGTGACTTCTTGATATTTGATGCACTTAATATGTGTATATATATATATATTAGGTATGGGAAAAAGTTCGTGGCGTTTTTCCTATTAGATGGTAAAAAAACGCCACGAACTTTTTCCCACACTTAATATATATATATATATATATCGAGTAGCTCGAGATTAAATATTTTTTCATTGGCTGTGTTCATAGTATATATAGATAGATATATAATATATATAGATAGCATACACCGATAAAAAATTTTACTGACCAATGCTTGCGAAAAGAAGGGAACACATTGCATTTTTATTCTCTCTCTAATAGAAGAAAGTGGGGGATGTGTCTACCATAGGCGTAGACAGACTTGCACGTGTCTCACGGCGCATACTCAATCTATCTGTACTATAGATATCTCCACTTGGCTCATAAGCTGCATAAGCGTTATTTGTTATCCTTATTTAATATTTGATAAATATCAAGAATGAAATAATTCCAGCGTTGCGAACATCAGTGGAGCGCGAGCAGTCTTTGACATCCATAACGGACAGTATGAAGTAAACAGTATATTTAAGCATAAACGAATATTTTCAAACAAAATAAGCAACGAATAAAAACGGTAATCAAAAGTGAGTAAAGAGTTGTCATATTAACAGTATATTTGCAAAATTGTTTTAAAAAAATTTCAAGTTTCTTTTGATGGACGATATTTTATGGCTCGCGAGTGTCATGAAATATCATTTGATTGAGCAATAATAAATATATAATACTTAATTAATTACAATGATGGAAATAAGTCTATGTTGGAGTTAGTACGTCGTACTAAATTAATATTTTGTGACAAATTAATGACAAAATTATCTTAATTATTTAATATTTTTGTAATAACATTCGGTTAATTTATAAATACTGTGTCCTTGCAAAACAAATAACTTTATTCAAGGAAATTTCATTTGTCTGTGCGCATAATTTGTACATTACATAAAATATATTAGAAACTCCAATTTTAATATGAATTTCTAAAAAAAGCTTGCGTATGAACAATTTAAAATGTTATTCGATGAATAACATTGCAGATGACCCTTTTCCTGATGGGATTTGTAGGCCTAATACTAGGTATTTCGTTAACATTGAAATATTTGATCCAGTACATGCCTACAAGGGACGTCCTACAGACTTATATTCAATGGATAATATTACAAATATTATTCTTTTCTCTGGGGATATTCATTGTAGGATTAACCATCGCGATCTGTATGGAAATCAGTGACGACAATTCATCATAAAGTATCTTCAAATTTTTCTGTATTTTGTAATAAATCTAATTATAAAGAAATAATCGGATTATTTTTAATTATTCCATTGTACCATATTTAACATAATAATTTCCCCCCTTACTTCTTTTATAATTAATTTCAATTTTATTTTAAACAGCTAGTTTATTACGTCCTATTGTTGATTTTTAAATAGAATTAATTTAAATTAAATTTATTTTAATTTGAATTTAAATAAATAAATAAATAAATCTACTAATCTTATAGAATCATATATCTATATTACACTCGCCACACATTACACCGATAAGTTTTCAAATGAAAAGAAATGAAAAATTTAAAAATGAATAACAGAACTAGAATTTCGCGCGCTCAGAGATGGTCAGATGGTCAGTATAAAGATGCTTCCTCAAATTTCATGTCTTTGATAATAATAAAATTCAATATTTTCAATTGTGAAAATTATCACGTGTCTTCAAAATTTATCTTCAGATTTGAAATATTACCCTATTAAAAATTATCATAAAGCTATAATAAACTTCACAAAAAGTATCAACTAATTAAAAATTTAATTTAAGAGAGAGACATGTCTAATATCAATTTATCGACTAATATCAATTTCAATATAATTCAGAGAAATAATATTTGAGGAATATAGAAATAATAAATTGCATATCTAACATAAAAGGACATTAATTTCCATGCTATTCTAAGCTACATGTATTACGTGTAAAATTATTCGATTGTACGTAACGTTTAATCTCTCTTAAAAATGCTATCAATTTTCGCCGTTCACTTATACGCGTTTCTAATCAATTACATGAAAATCCTTATCATTTGTCGTCATAACAATACGTCACCGAAGAGAAAATTTTATCCTTTTGCACAATCGATATACAACAAAGAAAAAAAAATTCAATAAAAAAAAATTCAATACAATATATAAAAAAAATTCGATAAATACATTTCCAATTCGATAACACAAGAATCACCATAACGCATATCGTTGAATTAGTTGATTATTAAATCGAATCAAAACAAATCGTGCAAAAATACTCACGAAAGATTACAATTTTGCAAAACAAAAAACCTACTAGAAAAATCCGTGCATAAGGCTTTTTCGATTGAAATCATTATGCATCGTTCCAGAAATGTGAAGAGATCCTACAATGTAGCTTCGTTTATATAGCCAATTTACACATTCGACATATCTCACGTAAACAATATCGTGTGCATGACTCGTAAACGATGTGGTACACTCACGTGTGAGAAATCTAGAGATTGATCGCGCTTGCATTCTGCGAAAATAGTCATCGAATCCGATGTGGAACGCGTTAAAAGATACTGTTGTTAAATTAGAAGAGAAAAAATAGAGGGGTGGAGGGGAGAGAGAGAGAGAGAGAGAGAGAGAGAGAGAGAGAGAGAGAGAGATTGACAGATGAAAGATATTTATTTGTATTCTGCAATTCTAGGAAAAATTTAGCGACAAGCCAAACTCTGTGACACAATGGGTTTGTACGATCCATTTAATTTATGTTAATTAATTTCAAAAAACAGTAAAATGATAATATAATACGTATAATAAAATAAAAAAGAATAAATACTAGATATAAAGAATATGAAAGATATGTAGACATCTGTTAGAATCATTGTAGAGCGCCAAAACAATAACTTGAAAATATCGATTTATTACCATATGTAATTGAGACTGAAACATTTGTCGTTTTATTTACATTATTTAGAATTATACTTATGTTTCAATACTTAAAATTTGTGAATATTAATATTTGCATTTAGTAGCGTAATCGCCAGTCAAACGTGATTTTTACTTTTAGGTTCAATCAATGATTGTGTTCAGCAGAAAAAACAGCTTTGCAATTGTAAAATTCTTGATATGATTGATTTATACGATATGTAGATCCAAACTAAGAACAAGTTCAATCGTATTAAAAAATTTTACAACGGTTGCAAAGTTGTTTTTTCTGCTGAATATAGCCATTTACATTAAATTGCTATTTAATGTGATTGCTTAATGACTGCTTCTTGATGCACTTAGTATATATGTATGTATATATCGAGTAGCTCAAGATTAAATATTTCTTCTTTGACTGTGTTCGTAGATATAATATATATAAATAGACTAAAATTCTAGATATCAAAGTAGAATATAAGTTCTTCATTTTAGACTTACTAACCATACTCTATACCAATAATACTAAGCGCTTGAACTACACACTAAATCGAAATGGCGGTCGAAATAACTAATAGGAAAGCTGTCGGCATTTCGGCTCAGATCAAAGGAATGCGCTACTTTGGTATCTAAAGTATTCTAGAGCTTTAAAATAAACTGAGCATACCGTATTTCGACAAAGGATTTGCTGTCCAGTATGAGAAGGAGGAAACACGTTGAATTTTTTGTTCTTTCTCTAATAGAAGCAAGTGGGAGACGTGTCTGCCATAGGTATGAACAAATATATATGTCCCTACTTTCTTCTGTTAGAAAGATAATAAAAAATTCAATATGTTTCTTCTTTTTTGCATGTCTCGCGTCGCATGCTCAGTCTATCTATACTGTATGTCTATAGATGTCTTCTCCACTTGGCTCATTATGATAGATGTTATTTGTTATCCTTGTGTAACACTAATAAATAGCAAGAATGAAATGATTCCAACGTTGTGAACACCAGTATAGCGCGAGCAGCGTTCGACATCCGTAACGGACAGTACGAAGTAGACAGTGTGCTTGAGCATAAATAAATATTTTCAAACAAATCGTGAAAAATAAGCAAAGAAAATGATAAACAAAAGTGAATAAACAAAAGTTGTCATATTAACAGTACTTACACATTTGTAAAATTGTGTTTTAAAAAAATATCAAGTTAAATAAGTTTCTTTTATTATGGACGACATTTTATGACACGCGAATTATCGTGAAATATCATTTGTTTGATCAATAAATAATTAATTAAAATAGTGAAAATAATTATATGTTGTGGAATTGGCGCGCCGTATTAAATTAATATTTTATAACAAATTAATAATAAAATTTTTTTACATTTTTTATCGTTTGTGTATAGGCTATTTTATAGATCTTCTGTTCTTGCAAAATAAATAATTTTATGTCAAAGAAATTTTGTATCCGTGCGTAATTTGTACACAAAACATATTAAAAATTCCGATTTTAATATGAATTTCTCAAAAAAAGCTTGTGTATAAACAACTTAAAATTCCAATGAATAATACATTTTTGCAGATGATTTCTTTACTGTTGACGTTATTTTTGGGCCTATTAATAGATATTTCGTTAATTCGAATATTTCATACAATATAGGCCTCCTAGAGGATGTCCTTGTGACACTTATGTTCAAAAGATAATATCAGGAATTTTCTAATATTATATTTATGGGATTCTTTATTATGGAATTGTTACATTCATAATGATTCATAACCATTCATTCACATCAACATCAGAGAAAAAAAAAACGATAACGACTACTGATTTATCGTGAAATATTTGAAGTTCATCTGTAATGTATTATGTAACAGATCGTTAATTATACAAAAATAATTAGATTGTTTTAAATTATTCATCATATCATATTTAACATAATAATCCCGTTTCCCTATAATTTCTTTTATAATTAATTTCAATTTTATTTTAAACAGAGATTACATTTTACTCATTTTTAAGCAGGATTAATTTAAATTAAATTTATTTTAATTAAAAATAAATAAATCTACTATTCTTATAGAATTATGTATTTATTCTATCGCCACATTATTATAATGATAATATTTTCACAAATGAGAAGAGGTTTGAAAATTATGAATAACAGAGCTAGAATTATGCACTCAGGGATGATCAGATAGTCAGATGGTAAAGGTACTCTCAAATTTCATGCCTTTGATAATAATAAAATTCAACATCTTCATTTGAAAATTATCATGTCTTTAAAATATTTATCTCCAGTTTTGGAATGCTCTATTACAAAAAATTATCATAAAGCTTAAAGCTATAATAAAATTAATAAACTTCATAAAATATCAACTATTTAAAAATTTAATTTAAGAGAGACATTTAATATCAATTTATCGACTAATATCAATTTCAAAGTTCAATACGATTCAGAGAAACAATATTTGAGAAATATGATAGTAAAATCTAACATAAAACGATGTTAATTTCCATGCTATTCTAAGCTGCATGCTTAGTTGTACGTGTAACATTATCCGATTGTACGTAATGTTTAATCTCTCCTAAAAGCCCGCTATCAATTTTCACTGTTCATTTGTACGCGTTTCTCAATCAATTATATGGAAATTCTTATTATTTGCCATCATTAACAATGCGTCAATGAAGAGAAAGTTTTATCCCTTTCCACAATCGATATAAAACAAAGAAAAAAAATTCGATAATACGTATTACCATAACGCATGTCGTTGAATTAGTTGATTATCAAGTCGAATCAAAACAAATCGTACAAAAATACTCACGAAAAACTGCAATTTTGTAAAAGCAATAAAACCTATTAGAAAGTCCCTGCGTATGAAATTTTTTCGATTGAAATTCCAGAAATGTGAAGAGCAATTCTAGAATGTGCAAGTAGCTTCGTTCATATAACCAATTTATGCATTCGACGTATATTCTCATGTCGACAACGTCGTGCTCACGTTGCCCCGTAAACGCACACTTCTTAAACTCACGCGTAAGAGAACTAAAGATTAATCGCGCTCTTTTCTGCGAAAATAGTCATCGAATCCGTTGCCAAACGCAATAAAAGATACTGTTATTTCAATTAGAAGTGAAAAAAATAGAGGGGGGAGAGAGAGAGAAAGAGAGACGGAGAGAAAGAGAGAAAGGAAGACTGATAGACAGAAGATATTTATTTAGATTCTATAATTCTAGGAAAAATTTAGGAACAAGCCAAAATCTGTAACACAGTGGATTTGTATAAGATCCATTTAATTTATATTAATTAATTTCAAAAAATCAAAATAACATAATTCGTAAAACAAAGAATAAATAATACAATAAATTTGATTTTAATAAGGATAATATAAGAATCGATAACATAAATAATATAAAGAAAACTTAATTGTTTGACATTTTTTCCAAAAAGATTTATAATTACTGAACAACAAATACGCACAACAATAAATATGTGGCCATAAAGAACTGATGACTATCAAAAAAAGGCTTAAGTCCTCCGAGAACATATAAGTATTGTAAATAGAGGAAAAAACAAAGGAAAAATGTACAAAAATTAACAGAATAATAAAAATAATAAATCAAAAATAATATAAATAAAATCTGAAGATAGAAGCTATGCACAAATTATACAAAAATAAAAGAAAGAAAAGGAGGAAGGGAATAAAAGAGAGAAATACACGAATTGAATCGTGCTTCCGCGTGGAGAGAACAATTTTGATAAAGCATCCAAAAATGTAGCTAGATACAGATCTGAAAATAATTTTGTTAAACCATCAAAATTTTTAGGTAGAACACTCAAACTGATTGCTAGAAAAAATTTTTTCATATATCCAACTAAATTTTTTTGATACTTCAGCAAGATCGTTCTCTCCGTGCATATAAGTTATATTAATTTAGTCTAGATTAATTAATTACAAAACAGTAAAACTGCATATAATAGATATTCAATATTTCGTTATATATATATATATATATATATATATATATATATATATATATATATATATATTTTATATTTCTATTAAAATTTTTCTATATTTATATATTTAATTATCTGTTTCCCTCTTTAATATATATTTTATTAAGCGCGTG
>Ga0157364_1006066_pt1 | contig 12371 bp, 6 predicted proteins | sample AttsexASBM2_FD_111476 | JGI IMG/M metagenome (GOLD analysis project Ga0157364, IMG submission 111476) | Fungus gardens microbial communities from leaf cutter ant in Ribeirão Preto, State of São Paulo, Brazil - Atta sexdens ASBM2 | ecosystem: Host-associated > Fungi > Mycelium > Unclassified ...
ATAAAAAAATAAAATATATATATATATATATATATATATATATATATATATATATATATATATAGTTATAAGCGAGTTATAAGATTTTCATTAAAAAATTCATTAATTTTTTCCAATGTAATGATTATACGAATTATCTACTTGTAATTCTCTCTCTCTCTCTCTCTCTCTCTTCTTCCCCCTTCTTTCTCTTCATGTTTTCTTCTTCAATAGCGTTTTCCCTTGGCTGCACTAGTACACATTGAGTGCAATTTAAAGCCATCGTACACAAATTGATATAGATAAAAATGTATGTTTAATATAAGTATAAATAATATAAGTATAAAATACAGATTAAATCGTAAAATTCTCAATATATATATATTATAATATATATATTATAATATTTTATTGTATTGTTAAATAAAATATGTATTTTATAATACGAAAAATCTTTACATATCAATTTTATATTAAGACTAAATAAATTTATAATTTAATATGCACTCAGTGCACTAGCAGCCAAGGGAAAAAAACGATATAATTTATAAAATGGACTTATCGTTTGTATTTCTAACTTTCGGACATACGTAAAAATAAATGAAACAAAAATAAAAGAGACAGAGCAAAATATGGATATGATAATTGAGATTTTTTTTAAATAATAAAAGCTTTTCAAAAACATTGATTGAATTGAGAAAATTAACAACGTTATAATTAATTAAATAAACACATTTGTAGATTCTCTTTAAAACTCCTCTTTAAAATTCCTCTTAAAGAATTTTCTTAATTATACCGCAACGATGAAAAAGCTTTCAACGAATCGTGACAAATATTCTTCTCTCAAAGCAATCGTCAATATTTATAGCACGTCTAGATGGATGTATGGATATCTTTTGTTAATCGCATACTCATACATTGGTAAGAAGAGATTTTGCGAATGAAAAAGAAGAAACGCGAGCGAGCGGGTGACCGTAAGGGATGAACTCTCGCGGGAAAAGAAAGAGGAAGGTAATGGCGAGTACTCGAGCAAAAGAGACGAAGAGTTGCCATGGTGACCATCAAAGGCGCCGATCAGACACGAAGGGATGAGAGGATACCTTTTTTATCACTGACTTTGTCACGCAGAAGCCGCCACCGCGGAACCGAAGAATACGCTCCCTTTGCGCCACGCCGCCCATTCATCCCTTAACTTCGGTCCTTTCGAATTTTACCGAAGCGGAAAGTATTTGCAGGATTAAAACGAACGAGCCCATATAAAAAAGAAGAGCGGCGCCGTGGCGCCTATAATGCTATATCGAGTGTTTTGAAATCGCAAAAGATCTTTCCAATTCAAGAAGAAACTTTGGAATCAATTTTTATTTAATGAAAAGAGAAATTATCAATTTTTTTCATTTTTTAAAATTGAATTTTCAGCATTCAAGCATTTTCAATTTTGGAATTTTTAAACAAAAAATATTTATTTCTTTATTATTATCGAATTAAAAGTTTTTTAAAATAATTAAATAAATCGGACTCTTAAAATCAAATAAAAATAATGAAAAAAAGAATATGGGCTAATAAGAATCAATTAAATATTAAACATTTTTTTTTTACTAATTACAGATATTATTTATGATAAAATACTTGATATTCTGAATTAAAGAAATTTTGTTCTAAGTTGAAAATAAAATGTAACAGAAAACTATATCAAAATGCATATCAAAAATTTTTCTGAAATGATTAATACATTTCTTCTGCATTAAAAATATTTCAAAAATTAAACTCACCAGTATTACAAAAGTGCAATTAATTCATTATTTTAACTTTTAACATAATTTAACATAATTAGCTTATTATACTGAAAACACGGTTTGATTCATGAAAATCAGAAACAATCGACGTTGCGCTTCCGGATGATATATTTCCTCGAGTTCGCAAAGTTACTATTGTCGCAATGAGGAAACACAAATGCTCGCGGGATCAGTTATCGTGCTACTCGGTATATAAATCACTCAGACCGCCATCGTAAATTATATTGAGGTACACTTCGAACCGATAAATTTGACCATTTGCCCGAATGCACCACGCAGGTTAACTAAATAGCCGCAGTTGTTTACATCATGCACCGGCGACGATGTACATTAATAAATATACATGTATGACATGCTGAGATACAATTTGTGGTTAATGTAACAATTCCTTGAAAAATAAAAATTACAATATATCTATGTATAAAATATTAGAATTTAAAATATATACACAAATGTATGTAAAAAGAAAAAATAAAACGATAAACGTTAAATTTAAATAATAATTTCTATGTTATTATTTGCTGTTTGGAAATGAAAAACGAAATATATATGTAGAATGAATGTGTGCTTCAAGATTATATTAAAATTTATAATTATATATTTTCAAATAAATTTTACTTTAAGAAAATCTTAATTTAATTTAAGAGTTAACTACAAAGGCAGTTTAATGTTGTATATTAAAAAGTAATAAGAAAAGAGCGCTTAATAAAATTTCCAATAAAGGGAAATCAACTCCATATTAACCTGAAACATGGAACTTGAGACAATATTGTAGAAAAAAGAAAGCAATGATGATCTATTCAAATTATCGCAGAAGTACCTGAGAGACTCTTTCTCTCTAATACATAACATTACTATACACACAAAATTCATAGAGTGACCTGGAAAAGCAAAAGAAGACTTGGACGTGATCCTTACCTTCTAAACGAAAGTGAGTCGCAGTCAGCTGTGCGAACATTTCGTGGGAAAACTTGGAAAAGAAGAGGGCTCGCAGTTGCGAAACTTCTACCGTGTTATGGTTAACCTAGTTGAATGACGGAAGGGCGAGGCTACATAACCAAGTAGTTAACTATTATATAGACTATAGACTGGAAAAAAGAAAACAACAGACATTCTCGCAAAAATGTTTAGAAATATAATGTCGCTAGTCATTCGAGAAATATAATGTCGCTAGTCTACTGATGATCGATATTCACCGATTTCGATCAATGTTACCTATTTTTTTTCTAACATTGTTTCAAGAAATATTATTACAATGGATCAGTATTTTGAGTAAAGAATAAATGCATATAGGAGGAACGTGTATAGAATATAAATATAGAAATATAAATAAAAAAATAAAAAATAATACCAGAGAGAGAGAGAGAGAGAGAGAGAGAGAGAGAGATATGATACAAAGACAATCATTAACTCGTTTTTTATAAAGAGAAAATTTACGATCAATACTATTATATGTAATTTTCTATTATTATCAGTATTTTATCTCCGATAAAAAATTATAAAAATACAATCATAATAGCTCAACTACTCAATTGAAAATAATAATAATCAATTATTTTCAATATTTAAGAAGCATTATTATTTATAAAACTCCGACAAATCTTTCGCAATCGATTATTTGAATGTCGATCCTCTTTCTCAATACGTTCATTTCTAATCAAGCCGTTTTTCTCGGATGGCCAGTCAGACTGAAATATTAATTCGCGTTCCTTGGAATGAGACTACGCAGAAGAAAGCGGGGCGCGAGTATGAGGGAGATGAAGAGGGATTGTATAGGCCTAACACCTCGATATCAGAGACTGAGCGGGGAAGAAAGGGGATTATTGATCTCGCCAACCCTTTGCCCTACATTTCTAACTATTTCTCGCTTGTCTCACCAATCGAGTCTCATGTTCTTCCTTGCATCCAATTTTTTTATTTCTTGTACAGCTTCCCACACTTAACCGTCAATTACTCCCTTTTATTTCGTATACATGTCCCAAAATCTTTTATCTTTTATTTTTTATTTCAAATTTAATTCAATAAGAATTTATTGATTATTACTATTGAAGTCATCATTACGTTTCTTCGTAATTTAGAATTTAATTTATAAACTTTAAAAAACATTCTGGTAATAATAATATCAGTAATACATATTTTATATATTTTGTTTTTAATAATTATTTTAAATAAAATTTGCAACAAATACTAACAACTGACATTATATTTACTTTTTTCTATTAATGAAGTGTCCTAGCATTAAAAAAAACTACGTTATTCTAATTATTTTATTAAAAAATATTAAACTTGAATTGAAAGAGCTATTCAGACCTTTTCCTTATTTTAGTTTAAAGTATCTATAGCTAAGATAGAAAGATTCTAAAAGACTTATATGCTTCGTTTTCTCTCTCTTTCATTATCATATGCATTATTAAAAACCTTTCTCTATTCTCGTAGATTGTCTGTCACTATTGGCTTTTCATATCTTTATAATATTTATTCATAATAACCTTAACCGTTCGTTCTATCGTGAATATCCATCATTTTCTCCAGCTATATCACTATTCAACAGCAGACATTCACCTTGCTCAAAACGCACTTCCGCTTTCTCAACATCGGTTACAATAACTACTAGGTCATACCAGGTGCAGATCGACATATAATGTTTTATGTAGAAGCAATTAAAAGTGTGACTGTTCATTCCACGTTCATCAGCGTGTCAATAAAAAGAACACAGTGTAATCAATGGAATACAGGACATACATTAGAAATTATAAAGAGTTAAAATTTTCGTCACTAAACTCAATTCTTCGCAGTATCGAATTTCAGTATCAGAATTTCAATATTAAAAATTAATCAAATAATGACGTTTCGATATCCATTTCTGTTGAGAATTATTAGAACTAAAAGATGAATGTTACAGACTGTTAATTGAAAATTAATAATCTAATTGTTCTTTTTGTTTCTTTTTAATACAGATAATATACGCGCAGCAGAAGAAAATTGGCAACTTCTTGGGCATCCATACATAAATCATACCATAATAGCACGCACCGCGAACGAATTCGCAAAAATTCACCGGCTGAAATAAATCCTATCTATTTGACGTGAACGTATATTTTCAAAATTGCCTCAAGCATCGTCCAAACAGTCTCCAAGTCTCGGGTGCAAATCACGCGTGTTCTTTGCCTTCGAAAGTACAAGCGCACCATGCATGTAATGTAATACTTGCATGTTCTAAGTGAGAAAAACGGAAAGATTGAGTGTGCGCAATATGGAGTAGTACACTATGGCTGCAGGCTTGCCAGCCGTGATGTTGCGGCACATGTAGGTGAAACAATCAATCAGAGAAACACACGCAGCTCTGAGCAAGCCATGGCGTTTGTTGCGCGAGAATCTCGTGATGCGCATTAACGTCGACATGCAACGTGCCATATCGTAACGCTTTTCCGAGCATTAACATCTAAGTAAGCGCGATCCGGCGCAATGCCATTATTAACCGTTATTTAAGTCTTTTTCTGCGCGATCATCACACAATGATTTGCAGAATTGCAAGCTAAAAGACGGCAATTAAGAAAATTACATTGATCTGATTAATAATGTCGTTCGATTTTCTGCAAATTTATTTTTCCTATATCTATACTTTCACTTTGTAAGTTCAGTTAGACCGTGGCGAATCGGATCACAAAACAAATCAGAGCAATATTATATATAAATTTTAAAATAGTTAATTGACAGTTGTCATTAATTTTATTATTTTTTTGTTCCAAACTGTTTTATCATGCTAGTTATTTCGGAGTGCTTTCTCTGCTCTGGAAGTAATAAATAACAGTTCTATATTACATAATCTAGTTAATTATACAAGTGCAAAGATCATGAGTGCATAAAATAGGTAATTTTGTTTTTTATATAAAATCACGATCTCAAAAAAAAATCATGAGTTTTATGACTTTTTCAGAAAAAGATTGAAATTTATGCAAATTATAATTTATTTACAATGTAGAGTTTCAGTCTAGTTAACTAATAATCCGCTTTGCTTTTCATTTTCAGACAAATCGGCGGATAATCCTATATTCTTGATTTTTTTCGTTATAATTAGAAATACCATGTATTTTGTTGAAATCTAAGCCAAAGTTATAAAAATTATAATGAAACTTAATAACAGAATTTAATTTTATAATAATTACTTTTTTACCGACAAACAAATACTGATCCGATTCATCTTGACTTAGCTTAAAGGATATATCTTTGATTGATGTTTAGGAATATTTACTCCATATGATTAAATCTAGAGAAATAAGAAATAATCTAAATATATAATTATTTCTCAAATACAAAAATTTCGAAAATTTTGTTACTTGTTATTATCGTTTTCACTAATTCGTCGTAATTAAACGTAAATTTTACATTTTAATTTCGTATACAAAAATGTAAAATTAATAAATAGATACTCATGACTCGCAATTGAAGCAATTAATATTAGTATATAAAATAATGCGAAATATTGATACATTAATTACACAATTCTGAGACGAATTAAACCAAAAAGTATTGTAATTTAGAGTGAGTGATTTTAGAATTCGAATTTCTTTTAATAATATTAAACATCTTTCGAAAATATTAAAGAGATCACGAGCTATCCGATGCCGAGATATCTGCATCGCTATGATATTAAGTTTAATTCTAGCAAAGCAGTGTGTGGAACCTCGGTGAGTGAAAATCGGCTGTCACACCGAGCGTGACTCACTTGCTCTGACACTTTCATCAACACCTTTAGCAGGTGAAATAAGCGAAAGTGACTAGCACACCGATTTCTGTGGCGATTTAATATTAAGTTGCACTTACATAATACATAAGCCTCGAAAACGATGGCACATCAACGCGATTGACACTTGCGAGACATATAAACTAGAGAATCTAAGATTAAGATACAACACGATTCTGACGGACGGATCAATCTCACCACAAAAATATTTCCTCTTTATTGATATCTGTAGTCAAATATACTTCAAATATCTGTATTGAAAATCGAGAAAAAAGAATAAACATATGAGGGAAACTGGAGCACACGTAGTTAATCTACCTCTCGGACATTTTAGATACTTTGATTTTTATCTATTGTAAATAGAGGCCTCCTCTCTCTGTTTCTCTCTGTTTCTTTTTACTTTATTTCTTAGTTTTTATTTTTAATTGTTTTTTTATTTCTTTTTATTCCTTCTTTTCTTTTTATTTTTGTTGTAGCTTCTCACTTATCATTTTCTAATACTACTCGATATAATTTATTTTTCATACATTTATTTCATTTTCTGAATCTATATTATTTTTGTATTTGAATTATTTTTCTTATCTTTTTTACGGCTTCTCATTCGCGTCCATCACTTTGTAACACTATTCAATATAGATTATTTTCATTTTATATTATTTTGTTTTTTCTTGTTTTTTATATTTGTATTACCTACTTTTGCTGTACCTATCACTTCAGTTATTTTGTTTTGTTACTTTTCTTTTGTTTTTTGTCCTTAGAGCATGTCTAGGATAATAATAAACGCCTTTATCTATCTATCTATTTATCTATGTTTCACTCTTCGTCTATATAGAGTATGTATAAATCGCGTGTATACCTATGCGAGATTTTGCTTTGGCGGTTTTGCAAGAATAACCATTTGCCGTGAGAGAGCTTCAAAGACCGTTGTAAAAATCAGTTCTTCATCGCGTTCCATAAAATTTCGCCCGTTGCGTGTAATTAGCGTGACCGACTTCAGAAACGCAAAAAATTATGTTCAATAATCACTTCGAGAGTATCGGCGATGAAAGGCTGTTTTCTCCATAATCATGAATATCTTGTTTTAAAAGTTAAAGAAGCCTGTCACAAATCTACTGTATGTGTATAATATTTGCATTTTTCAATATATATTGTACATGTATAAATTTACATTAAAATTTATCAGTCAAAGAAAGAATACGTTTTTCAAATATTTAATGTGCAATCTATCTCACTTTTTTCGCTCATGTTTGCAGTTAAAAATTTTTTATCGAAAATAAAATCGCAAACGAATTGCGTGACATTTCATTAATAATTAAATAAAAATTTTACAAAACTTACTTAATACAAAAGACTATCTATCTCGTAGAAAATTATGCAGCCTATTTATTACATTCTTGTGTAGCTTAAACATTTTGTTTAATTATTTCATATATATATATATATATATATATATGAATTCTCTATATAAAAACTTTACGTTATATTACTTTATATTATTACTTCATATCATTATCCATTATTATTATATTACTTCGTGTACTTAACAAAAAAAATGATTTAAAACCATGATTAAGCCATGGCTTAAAATATAGCAAAGATTTAAAAATATGATGCTCATCCGGTTGTATCGGTTGAATGCAATCGCGGTGTGTACCTACACGTGCCTCCGTTCGCCGAATTTTCGTGGTTCTTAACCTCTGTGCGTATACGGAAGTCGGAGAGTCGTCGGAGAGTCGTCGGGCACGCTCGGTGCGCACGTCAGGGTCACTGACCTCAATACATGGTGTGACATAATACTGACTGCTGTACACAGGGACAAGCACAAAAGCGCGTGCTATGCTCACACACATACACACACACACACACACTCGCGCGAGCATCATTTCGTACGTGATCGTGTGCACATGACGCGTGTACGTAACCGGAACCGATTTTCTTGGTTTGGGGTGCATCCCCCAATGCAACGGTACGCCTTCGTACCATTCGCATGCAAAACATCAACGGCGCAAATCGGCGGCTTCAAGGAAATAACCGTGCACGTACACACACACATACGCGCGCGCGCGCGTGCACACACAGACACACACGAAAAAAAAAATCTCTAATGCCGATAAGAACTTCCATTATTAGCGGGAGAGTATCGCCGATGTGAGATAACCCGCGTCCTTTCTACCTCGAAAAGTGAAGCGTTCTATGATAGAACGATGTAGAAATGCGCGAAAGAGGAAATGAGAGAGAAGAAGTCTTCGCGACTGATAGGAGTATGTTCGCGCGAAAGTGATCTTGTGTTGATCGCGCGATCTACCTGAAAGATATTTTTAAATTTAGCGATGACTACGACTTTTGTCGTGTTCGCGTTAAGGAGGTGCAAAGTAGATGCGCTTGCTGCGTCATGCGAATTCATATATCTGTTTGCTCACTGTCTGTACATTGAGCGTATTTTGAAGAGGCCACATGGAATGTCGAAAGAAAGCAGCATCGTATCAGCAATAAAAGTGCAAGACTGCAATAAAGAAATTATAATGCGTATATCAAGATAAGACATGGAGCCCCGAATATATCAAAAAATAACACACAATTTTTTATATTTAACAAGTAAAGCTTTATTTTTTTCCTTCACATTAGTAATATTTCAACAAAACTTAATTATTGAAAATTAAATTAGAACAGTAAGTTATCAAACTACTAACTAATTTCTTATTCAAAAATTTAAATATTAAATTTTAATTCAATTTCATTATTACTGAATAAGTGCACATCTAAAATTAAAAATAGAAATACTGATAAATATTCGTTCAAAAATAATTCATTTTAAATCTTCAAGAGTTTTGTCATCTTCATGAAATTTTACGCATATTAGTTCCTGTAAATACTTTTCGCTAAGACATTTAAAGGATGAAAATTTTAAGTGCGCGAATAGATGCGAATAGATGCCTTCTCAAAACTAGAATATTAATTACTACAATCATCACATTACTAAATCTACATTTGATTTTCTACGTTTCGTGCCGCGTTAAAAAAATTTAAGCTGCCGCTAAATATGAGGCATTTCTCCTCGTTTCGTTTGAATATTACATATACATAAATAATTTACCGCGACATTATACATTTATATATATGTAATATTTTAACTATTGCACGATAACTGAAATCTCAAGTTTGACGCAGCAACATCAGAGAAAGCAACGAATAGTCCGCATAGTCAATAATTTTCAACGCATGATCCATGCGCGCGAAATGATTTCTCGATACCACATTCGATATCTCTCAGTGTAGATGCAAAGATATTGCTGAAATTGCACGTTGCATTTTTTTTACGCGTATGGCGCCGGTGTAATCCCGTGCTATCGGAGATAGATGGGAGATTTCCGCAGAAATAAATTGATAGATCGCGACGAGGATGGAGTGCGCGGGGGAATAACAGCAGAAAAACAACGGGACCCGCAACTTCGATGTACGTCGAAGACTCACGAAAAATGACGGCCTGGGGAAAATAACGAAAACCAACAATGGAAGATAAATTACACAGCTGGACGAGTCGTTCCTTCGACACGGATTGAAGCGAAGTGTTTGCTATCCGCGGTGGCTAACGACAGACGATAATATCTTGCGGATGCACTCCCGATGCGGAGTCTCGTACTCGGCAATAATGTTTTCAAGCGAGAAGAAAAAGATAACCGTGCCATTGCCAGCTAGATGAATTTTATTTGCACTGCGATAAAATTATAGACCGCACAGGAAGAACACGTAGTTCGAGAGGCGCCACGAGAGTCGCCAATTTTTTCTCACACCCTTCTTGTTCGCGTGGCACTCCTTGATTATTTTGAAAAATGCATCGGTATAGTAGACCTTACGCGAGGCGCACGAAGAAATACAGACACACCGAGTGTCGGCGTGTTGTTTTTTTATTTTAGAGTCGCCGAACGCGCCGCAAGGTCGACTAACTGTATCCCGAATACCTGTACGCACACTCGAACCGCACATACATCGAGCACTCGAATACCCAACGCCATTTCTCGTCCCTGACGTTATTATATTATGGCAACATAAGATTCGGATTCTAACTTGTGATATCTACAGCAACGATTTTTGTAATCCTCCCGAGAACACATCGAAGAAAATTCTGTCTTGCAGACTTCTGCAAGTGATTCCGCAGTGAACATTGTAAATAACCACTCTTTATACCACTCTCTTAACCAAAATAGAACGAACGAAATAATTCAACTGACAAAGCATTTAATGAAGCGGTATTCCGGATAAAATTTTAAGCCGTTTTATTTTCGTTACTGTACATTCTCCGATTCTATATCATGCTAGTTATTATTTTTAACGTCCATCAAAACGTCATGTCAAATCATCATGTCAACTTCACAGCTTTTACATACCAAATGCATTACCAAAGCGATAATTTTTTAAGCGTTTAATTTGTGCACCATTTCATTTTTCGATATGACTCTGCATTTCCCGGGATAATTTTTCCGATAAATGGAGAGCGACGTATTGATGTCTAACGCGCGAGTAGATCTCAATAGATATTTCCACAGCTCTACACAAAATGCTTGTTTATGATTAAACGGTACGTATACTTGATGTTCCAAAAACCCCGTTTGAACGCGTGCGTGTAGCCGATCACGCGGTGAAGATTGCGATGCCGTTCATCGGTGACCTCGTAACGCCGATATGAGCTACGTCATCGGGTCGTCAGCCCAAGGACGTTGAATTCGTGAAACAGATGCGGCGAGCAGGAGAGGAAAGCACGGGTGTTGTGCTACGAATGACAAGAATTCGTTAAAAGCCATAAAGAGCATCTCTCCTCTTTTTCGTTCTCTTCGCACTGTTCGCCTTAATTTTGATACGTCATTTGCAAAAGGATGTTATTTTTAGTTCAGGGTCGAGTAGACTCAGTGCCTTCGTTTTTAACCACGCCAATCTATTTGCAGGCATAAAATAAATATCGACCAACCGACATCCACCTACAATTCGTGTAACATCGCGCTGACTAGAAACCTGATTTTACTATTGTACAAAAATAACATATCGATGGCACAACTTTGTTTATCAACGAAAATATGATTTGCACGAGATACTACGCTCGAAATACGTATAGGTTCCTCACGTAGAATTTATATACATGCAGGATCGTTTTATACATTATATATATATATATATATATATATATATATATATATATATATACATATATATCGTTCTGTATTATATCATTAATCTCTTATACAAAATAAAAAAAAAATTCTCGTTCTCAAAATTTTGACACAATTTTCATTATAAATTTATGAGACATTCATATAAGACATTAGTTTTATAATAAATAGTTGTATTGTATGTACATATACAGATTATTTTAGTTTAAAAATAAGATGATCTATCCGGATCTACAGTGAATACAAAAAGTATTTGGATTACAGAAAAAATATTTTTTAAAAAAGCTTTATTTTTAAAAAATACATATTATCCAGCGAGAAATGAATCATCGAATTGATATCGATGATGATTTTAACACCAATTCGACATCGTTCGACATTTAATTGACGATCACTTCTTGCTAGATAATTGACAATTGTTTATAGATAATAAAATAGACTGTATATTTCTTAAAATTATATATACTAAAATTATATATACCAAAAAAATGTGTGTATTAATTATAGAAAATATATCATATGAAAAATAAGCGAAAATTAAAAATTCTATTGTTTGGATGCTCAAAAATTCATTACAATATTCATACAGTCAAGAAATTTAGCTTTTAAAATCAGAAATACATGCGAAGCTCGTTTATTTATGTTAGAACAGAATATATTCGTATAAAATTGCTAATTAATGTTTATTTTTTA
>Ga0157364_1006067_pt1 | contig 12370 bp, 5 predicted proteins | sample AttsexASBM2_FD_111476 | JGI IMG/M metagenome (GOLD analysis project Ga0157364, IMG submission 111476) | Fungus gardens microbial communities from leaf cutter ant in Ribeirão Preto, State of São Paulo, Brazil - Atta sexdens ASBM2 | ecosystem: Host-associated > Fungi > Mycelium > Unclassified ...
ATTGCGTTTTTTATTTATTCTGTTTAGATGCTACAATGCATCGGTTGAAGCCAATTAATTGCCAGTCTGTAATTACTAAATGAGACGTCATCCCTGAATTTATGAGATGTCGTGATTTTACGGCAATATTTTATAATTTGCAGTTTTATATGATCGCAATCCTGACAATTTCATGCAAATTGCAACACTTACCGTCAGTATCGGATAGTTATCCGTTAGCTATGTCTTATCCAACTACAATAGTTACAAGATTCTTGTAATTTATTACAACTGCATATAAAAATTGAATAAAACAAAAATCATGAATTTATAAATTTTTAAAAGAATATTTTGTGAGTGATTAATGAGAAATTTAAAATAATTGTGTGGATATAATTAATTGACTACCGTAATTATCAACTAACATTTGCATGCTCATTAAAAAAAATCTGAAGATAAAGATTTGCACAAAACTGAAATTATTTCGATATTATTTGTAATTATTAAAATAAAAGTATTATAAATAAAAACAGAATTTAATCTAGATCAACGATTTTTGATAATTTATGTAATGCTAACCATGTAATTGCGTTTGTCATTATGAACTAATTTTTGTTACTATTCTGTAACTATTTTATCAAAATTTTTAATTATGACTATCTGATTTAATTTTGCATAAACGTATATTAATAATTGAACATGAATTTTATACATTTTTTTATTAGTTACTATATTAATAGTTCATACATTATTACGAATATATTTCTAACAATTATTATTTTTCTGATAATTCTTTTTTAATTTTCTAAAATATTATTAGTAATCATATGAATATTCTAGTTGTTATAAACATCTGTACTATTCATATATTTTTCTTTAAATGTCTTATTATGAAATTAGAGAACTAACAAACATTATGAATTCCTTTTTCAGCCAACCATTTTTGGGACAGTAGCCTCGGATCTGAACCCCAAAGATGGGAACAGCCGAAAGGTGAGTGTTATTTTCAAATATTTTTCTTTATTATTTTATCGGTTGTATAATAATTATTATTTTAAGAGGAAACGATTTAAGTGATGATAACGAGGATTGTTTCTATATTAACAGATAACGTTTAAAAATCCCAATAAAAGAGATTTTCATCTTTTTACGTTGTATCATCCTGAAGATCTTTTTGGCAGTCGTAATAAGTAAAAATTACTGCTAAGTCTCTGGCTGTTTCGCTAATCGTTCCGAATAGAGCGGCTGGCTGCTCTAATTAAAAGTAACAGCACTACTAAGTAGTCTACCTTATCTAGTAGTTCTCTCTCCACAAGGTTCTAACAATTAAACCTAGCAAATTTTCTTTTTTTTAGTCGCTTATGCAATATTTCTCATGATTGAGGAATCATGTATTTGTATAATAAGCGCTTGCGTAACTATAATATGCCTCTTATTAAAATATGCAAGTTAAACATTTAAAAATTCATTGTTATAATAATAATTATGCAATAATAGTATTCTAGGATTATTGCTACCTCTTTTATCTATAAATTTATTGACAAATTTCAAATTAATAATATTTAATTTAATTTTAATATAATCAAATTTGAATGTTTGTCATTGTTTAAAAATGGATTATTTATTTGATGGAACAATGGGAGTATTTCATGAAAGAATACATTTTTTTAAGAAGAGAAATATCTCTGTCGCATTTCTATATAATATATAATATCACTTATAACAAACGTTCTGCATGTCGGATCTAATATACCTACTACGTTATATAGTGTGCGTAATAAATGTTCATAAAGATGAATAAATGAGTAATAATTTGTGTATATTATTATATTTCGCAATTGTAGTAAGTCCACTTTGGACAGTAATATTAAAATACAGAAATTATGAGATACAGCGAGATACTACTAATGCTCGGATATACATATACTGGTTATACTTAATATTATGTTATTTATTAGATTGATTAATTTTGTTTCACTAAATGTTAATCTTATTGACTTTGTTTTCTCTGATTGTCTGATTTTTCAAACATATTCGAAATAATCAATAATATTGTTAATATCATATATATATATATATATAATTTTAATAACACATAAATTTTATCATAAAAATCTTTTTAAAGCGTACATGTTCTTTTCTGTATAAAAATATTTATGATTAAAAACGAAAAGGCATATGCAACGGTCTATGCAATAGCAATTTTCAATTATAAATTACAATCCCTAAAAGACAGAAATAAAAATGCACTACTTAGATCGAAGTATTAATTAAGACATTAAGACTGCCTTCTAATTTCTATTCATACGCTGAAAATTATTATCCATCGCTTCATTGTGAAGTACATATTAATCGCACCATTAAACATATCCTAGTCCGACATGCCATATTTCTTTGAAACAAGCTATGAACATTTCGTGAGCTCCATTGGGTGGAAATCATCCGAGATATTCAATTACAGCATTAAAGGCGATAGATATATGAGAATTTGGAGATTATACGGCGTATGATGTATTATAAAAAGTAGATTCGTAAAAAAATTACGCGCTAATTTTCTCACTGTGCACATCTTGCTACTGATGTAGCAAATCGTTTTGGATTTACATGTTCACATATTGTGATTACATCCGCGACACAGTGATACACCATTGCGATATGTTCGACGTGATGGAAGAGCAAGCACGTCAGTGGTCAGGCGAGCGCACGCGGCACACCACGATTAATACGAAACTGCCAACTAATTTCGAATTTAGTTAACGCAACCGAGCGGTATCACGTAGTGCGGAAAAATTTCCAATGGAAAAAAAGAAACGTGCGATTTACGCATGATACATTTGAAAAAGTAATGCTGCTGTATTTTTGTTCGTTATTTAATTGTGCGTCCCTTGTGTTACCGCGTGTGAACTCAATTTATTAGTGTACAGGGAATACTTTGGACTGCGTTGCACGTCACGGACGGGTAATTAATCGCAGCTTCTGTTAATGTACCTGTATTAATGTGCATGCCAATTAAATTCGATGGTAGTGGTTCGACACACACACACACACACACACACACACACACACACACACACACGCGCGCGCGCGCGCGCGCGCGCGCGTATACGTGCGTATATAGCGAAATTAGGTATAAATTCACCATAAGTTATGGAATCCATGTAATTTTCAGTACACTTGCGAATGACTTAAGCAAATCGATATTTTTATCGTCATGTGAATGTTGAGCATTATATTATGATAAAATATAATAAAAGTCAAAATACTTCAAATTAGATATGAACTTCACATTAGTAAAAATAAGGAAGATGTTCAACTCAGAATTTGAAATAAATTCTCTTTTTCTCTCTCTCTCTCACACACACACACACACACACACACTCTCTCTCTCTCTCTCTCTCTCTCTCTCTCTCTCTCTCTCTGTCTCTCCCCCGATTAATCGTTCAAATTTAATTGATCTATAGAATGTTGAAGCATTTCAAGTCACTTTATTCTCATGTGATTGCAATTTTCTTTTTTGCGACCCATGCAACGAATTTTCGTTGTCGACGATTCATCGTGCGCTGTTCAAAGCGCTTTTCACTCGCGGTTGCACTAGGGTCTCTCATGTCGCGAAAATCGCGTCAGTCGCGAGGGATTCTTTTATCCTTGCAGGTATAGGCATGAACGAGATTGTCGCGTGATGTTAGATGAAAATAAGAACGAGAAGAATGGAACGAGCGAAAAACGGCGAGAAGGATGAAAAGAAGAATGAAATGCGTGCCGAGTAAAGCAAGGAATTGAATGAAAGATTTCTGTCATGTTTACTGGCAGTAAATATTGCTGATGGCAGAAAAGGAGTACCAGCGCTTGTTTGGTCATGAATATAAATGTCTTTTTTACTTCGATATCAGATTCATGTAGAGAAGCAGAAAAAAAAAAATATATATATACACAAGTTTTGTAATTGTAATGATGTTTGAACGATTAGTTTCGCCTTCTCAGATCAAATATTAATTCTTTTTTGAACTTCTGGTAAAGTATTATCTTGATAGTAAACATCGCTAAGATTAAATATTTTTAGTTTGATAAATGTCTGAATTATATATTTACAACTAAAGAAAGTATAGACATAATAACGTATTAGAAAGATGAAAAAGAGAGATCACAAGAATTGAATAAAATATTAATGAAGGTTGTAGTTTTCAAAATTTTGCCAATATCGCTAATAAGGAATGTACTTTCTTCATTCCCTTTATATTATACTTGTACAATAGTTTATACCATCTTCTATATGTTTTTCGTGATTTTTTACATTAATTTAACGAATTCGTCAAACTCTTTGATGAGAATAAACTCCCACAAAGTCAATTAGTCTTGTTTGACTGTAGGTAGTTATTAGTACTTTCAGCAGCACTTTGATATCCACGTAATTACGCAGTATGGGCTTATAGACGGAGCAATTTAGAACTTTAGAACGTTAGAAAGTCTTTTTAGTAAGTGCTATAAAGCACTAGATGATTTAAAGCAAGTATCTTTGTCAATTTAGTTATTTGACTATATTATATCAAATTTATGAAACAAATTGTTACTTTACAATTACTTTTCACATTTTGTTATTATAGATATTAAAAATGCAATTTATTGAACTTATTACAATACGTAAATCCTTAAGTCAATAATATATAAAGTATTAAGAAATTGTAACGTTGTTACATATTATTATTCCATTACACGTATATTGATATTCATGATATTCAAAAATATCGTGACAGTTAATGATGAATTCTTGACACAATTGAATTTTTAGCGGCACATTTATTTAGCACATTTATTTAGCACATTTCTCGTATATTTAGATAGTTAAATGATTCAGGATGAATTCCTTTTCAAATTTGCATTATTTTAACGCCCGACAATCATAAATTAGGGGAAAGTATAGAATTGGACAATGCTAGAAAGTGCAAGGCATTTTAAACGAAGATTCCGATCGTGTAAATGGATCATAAAAGACGCTATTGTCTGCCGGGACTCGTCTTCCTGCAACCGCGCTGGCCAAGTTATCTTTATCTCTTCCGTCTGATAACGACTTGGTAACGCTCTGGAATTAGAATGGTAAACGTTGGGAATGATAAAGTGAGCCTTTAACGCCATTAACGAAAAATATCCCGTGGCGTAGCAGCGGGTTACATCGTCGAATGGCATACGCGAACGACAACAATAGTACGATCCCATAATGTTAAGAGCCTTTATGGTCCTAAGCGTAGAAATCGGATAAGCTGACATAAAGTAACGAGTTTCCTAAAAATCTCCTATGAATGGAATGCTTTTATGTCCGCTTTCCAACCGACTCAAAAGAATAAAGTGACGGAAATGTTGAAAAATATAACAATAACATACTAGAATGATTAGTAATGATGATCACGATTAGCAAACACTAATGATTAACAATACTATTAGATAAAATTAAAGCGTCTTTATAAAATAGCATAGAAATATCAAAATAAAAACCAAGAACTTTTCTTCATGCACATTGTATATTTCATGCTTTTATCACGTAATAAATGGATGAATGAAAGATCGATGCATCGATATGTTCTTGGTGTTATCACGCGCGGACAATGGTCAGATTGGGTAAAAAAATATGCAGCTTGCTGGAATAGTCGTGTGTCTGTAAATTTTCGCGCTAGCGATATAAATTCGCGGGATGTCGAAAGCGGCGCAGTCTCGTTGGCTTTTGTGTGCCTCATCGATTTTTATTTAATCTTGACTGCCGTGAAAGAAATGCACACGTTTTTTTTTGTACGATTAAATCATTGCGCAAAAATTTGTCATTATTTCTGATTTTTATATGCATATATATATATATATATATATATATATCCTGAGAAAGATATTTTTTTTTAAAGGGGAATTGTGTATATTTTTAAAAAATATTGTAAAAATTTTTTACGCATTTAAAGAAAATCGTTTATGTCTTATCTTCGGGCACGTTTGAGATATACGTTGCTCGTTAAGACGTTGAATTATCTTGCCTTTTAATAGCAGTAACGCACAGTCCTCACAGTCAATCGATTGTGATTGATCCAGAATCATGAGAGTGTTAGAAAATAATACGAATATATAAACGAACCGCGATCAGTTTTTGACTGGCTATCAGATAATACAATCGATATTTCATTTAACGCACTCATACCATCGAATCAGCGCCAAATTCTTGTTTTGTTGGATACATTTCACGCTTGTGCGAACGAGAGACTGGAAGGTCGAACTTAATTATACAAACATACGCCGGATAATTCAGCTTCTCTACGTTGTTACATGAACGATGCGACTGCAAGCGTACGATCATGATGGCCCGATGACGATGGTTGCGCCGACCGGTTTGGCTACGAGAAACGAGATCGTGGGTATGGAGCGTCAATCACTGCGTTTGATACCATCATTGCCGGCGGCGACCTAGGCGCTAGCTGGCTCATAGATTACAATGCGCCGCACATATTGTACCGCCGATAGAGAACCGGAGAGAGGTCCATAGCGCGATGTTGCGTGTAGACTGTAGCGCGGGGCGACTGACCGGAATTGGATGAGAAAGGGGCAAAGAGGGATGTCTGTTCTCTGTGCGCATATTGTGCACGACACTAATAACGTGCGCCTCGTAGTGTCGCATGGCGTATACATAGCTGACAGGAAAGTTTTACTTATTATCAGAAGGTAGCCCGATGCCTCAGCTCGGCATGACTCGAGCATGTTTCTCGATTGTCAGAGTATTGATCGACAAATTATATTGTACATCCAAGAATGACGATAGCGGAATAAATAAAAAAAAAATGATAGAAGAAAAAGATCGATGAAACTGTATTTCCAAGCAAATCCAAGCAGATTATATTACACGTGCTCGCAAGCCTTTCATGCGTGCATGGCGAGCGCGATCATTTAACGGACGATTACCTACAGCCTCGTCATTGCGATACTCATTTGCAAGGCTCTTGATGAATCCTACCATGAGTCAAGCTCAAGTCCGATTATATTTCTCCTAATTCCAATTACTGTGATCTCTCATTTAACCGTTATAGCGTACCTCACAGAATTTTACGGAAAATTTAAAAACTATCCGTATATATGTATATATAAAATTTAATTCTTAACTCAATATTTTTCAAATACGTACATAAAAAAGATCATTTATTCAAAATATCACAATTTCAACAAATTTTGACATACGAATGGCTTAAGGAGAATAAAAACTTATCTGTTAAAAAATTATTCAATTTAAGATTTAATGCCTTAATTTACGTTTGATTTTAAATTTATTTCATTATTATTGGATTTTAGAATTTTGTATTTTTTGTGAGTTAATTTTTTTTTGTTTATGTTATATAAAAATTGTTATTTCACTATTTTTTAGTTCTTTTGTTTTATTCTTTCTAATTTTACGAAACGCTTTGTTCTCAATAAGTGATATCATTATCATACTTATCATCTTTGTTATCATCAATATTAATAAATTTATAAATTTTTTAATATTTTAATTTTCGCCAAACAAATTTTCGAGAAAATTAGTTCGCAAAACTTTAACGATATATGTAATCCTTCTTTGCTTTTCGAACCAAAATGGTATTTATCTATGAAGAATTCGTAATGTCAGCACATAGCATCGTCCCATGGGAAAGATAGATTCCAACAACAATATAACTTCTCCGTTAGTCTATCCATCCGCTTTGAGAAACGAGCTTCCCCATCACGCGAGTAATTACGAATAACCAGTCTGGTCGTAGCAACAGCGGGACTTGAGGGTGGTATGAGTGAGTGATAAATCGAGCTTGACGGAGAGAGCGGTGTCATACGTTGCGCACTAGAGCGTTTGCTAGCTGCGAGCGTGTGTGTTGCGTAGACGTATGATACATTTATACGGACCGGAAGCGCTCGACCTGAACATAGTCGTCGTCGAAAGGTTATCGTTAGTCGCATGAGCTGACTGGCGCATTTAACGCGACGAAATGCCGACGCAACGATCGGTAGAGTTTAACCCCAACTACGAATGTGCTGCGCTCGATAGCATTGTTGTAACGATCTGTTAGAGCTTTTAGTCAATTTTAGTGCATCGTTAAAAGATATAGACGACACGCTGTGACTGGTCATCACCAATATGTGATACTGTTCTATGTGACTATAACACACGCGACGATATGCCGGATAGTTTTCTGCACGATGTAATTTTTTTTTTCAATTGATTTTGTAAGACAAGTTTTAATCGCTTCGAGTTAAAGCTTGAAGTTCAAAGCGATTCTCTCTAGCTATTCTTTCTTGTTGCAGAGTGTACTGGTCTTGGGCGTTAGTCATCTCTTAAATCATTTCAAGCTGTACTTTTTGCACAGCCTTAGAAACTTTGGCTGTATCGAGGATGTATAAAAGATGTTACAAGTACCATCCCCCGTCTTTTCATACGAAGCGCGAGTCTTCCACTTTCTGATTCTATTCTTCCAAGAATTCAATCGGATCAAAGATATTTCTTGACGACTTCTTTCGTCTCGGTCTTGATCTTTGATGTTTATCTCAAGTTCGATAAAATTTTATTTTATGACTGCCCTGGACAATTAAGACTACGTATGTGCAATTTTTATTTACTTATATTACTTTAAAATAATAAATTGATAATAAATTGATAAATCATCATGTACGAAGAAGATATCATCATTTCGACATTTGGCTCATCTAATATGCCAAGCAATTGACATGATAAAAAAAATTGTGTTACACAAGTGCGCAAGTAATTATTTCAGTATATACATTTTTATGCCACACATATTTTTACACATATAAAATGCTTTGCAGCTTACTTCACTCACTAATTATTCAGTAATAGTAATAATATTCAAAATTTATATATTTTGTTGTATATTTACCTCAAAATAAGCGAAAGAAACATATTAAATTGTTGTTTTGAAAACATTAATAATTATGCTAAGAAAACAAACATTAGTTAATATTATTTGTTTGGCAAATTGCTTATTAGATTGCTTATTAGAGTATAAAATCACGACTTTTTACAAACTATTAAATTAAAATAATAATTTAAATATCAGATTTCATTATTTAACAGATCCATTTATAGAACATATATGAATTTTGCAATATATTTTTGCAGTATATTAAATTCTAGAAGAGAACTTACATTTCACATCTATTTTAAGATCAAATAATTTTTATTTGATATTTTGTATTTTAAAAACAGAAATAAAAGAAATACTCAATTCGTAGTTCGATAATTGTAAAGTGCTAAAAATATATATTATAAATAGAAGTTTATGAGAATAATTCTCTTATTTGCTTTATCTAAGATATTAAATGCAAGAAAGATTCGATATTCGTTCAATAAATCCGATAACTTCTAAATGGATGAAAAATGGCTCGTTCAATTGATCAAAAATTTAAAAATAACTCTTATTTCTTCTAGATTTTATAATTTTGTAACTTTTATTAATTCTATTCTATTGTATGATTATCTACATTTATTATGACAAACCAACAAACCAATAATTTTTTATTATTTTTTTGTGCAAATCTTGTTTAAGAAAATGTAATTTGTTAAAAACAACTAGAGTTTTTCGTCCATTATTCCTGTATAAAATTATACAGGAAGGTTACTAATATTGTCATACTATTTTATTTCTACAACTTAATATATATAAAAATTTCTAAAATTCTTTCACTTTGATGTAAAACATTCTTTGTTGATTTATCTGCATACTTTATGCCTCGTTTTATACTGTTTTGTAAGACACAAACATGTAACGCGACAGTTTTTTTGAAGGTTTTTCCTGTAAATTCAGAAGCATTTTTATTTTTAAATAAAATTTTTATAAAGAAATTATATAGAAAAATATAAATATTATTTTAGAATACTACAAATTGTTTAATTTTTGCTAAATCGAAAATTGAAAACTAATGGTTAGATTCAAAAGAGGATACATTTGTAAACATTAAAAAATAAGATATTTTCAAATGTTTACATAAATGCAATGAAGATTTTAAGAAAAAGTAGCATTTGTGCCATACATTTAATAAAATTTATTAATTGAATATATTTAATAAAGTTTATTAATGTTAATTAAATGTTTAGTTTGCAAAAAGTAAGTGAATGTCTCTTCAAAAGGCTTATATCGGCGACTTTCTTCTGATACTTTATCTTGCTTTTAAATTTGTATTTAAAAAAATAGAATTATTCTTCGCAAGTAAAGATTTGGATTTGAAAGAGCTCCTGTACGAATAAAAATAAGCCAATCTCGTTTACCAAATCTATTCGTGGTATTCGAATCGCTTGACCATCAGTAAAGTCGCCAAAATCACATTTGTGGAAACGAACATCCGTACGATTCATTTTATTCACACGTGATATGCGAGCGGACGGAAGTTCCGTTCGCGAGTTCGTCGTTGGGCCGTAGAGGACACGAATGGTACATACCGCAATGGTACGCTAACTGTGTATCTGCCAAGCGTGCCGAGCAGCCCGTATCAACTGCATCCGCGATTCAAACGCGGGGTGCCACGCGTGTCCAGATAATTTGTCACCACCACCACCGTCGCCATCGCCATCGCCATTGCCGTCCCTACTGCTACCGCTACCGTTGCTGCTAACCCCGCGGCGATACGACGGTAGTGATACCGGTAGCCATTCGCTTGATGAGCTTAGATTAATTACCCTTGTCTGGAATGCGCGCATGGTCAGGTGTTACAACTTACGCTCGAGCTAAATCATCGACTCGACGATTTTCAAAAGCTTCATTACGAGGAAAGAGAAAAGATAAGATATCGTACCATATTCAAGATATTATGATTGTAATAATGTAGAAAAAGTTACGATTTTATTATATATCATTTATTTTTCTATAAACATTTTTTTACTAAAATTTGTATCGATAACAAAAGAATTTAATCTTACTGATGTGATTATTTAAAAAATTTTAATTTTAATTATAAATATTTAAAAGAGAATAAGTTAGAGATAAATATTGCTTGAAGAGATTGCAAAAAGGGTATGCAAAACTCAAAGCGTTTCCATTAATGAAATCTCAAAAATCAAGTTAGAAATGTTACTCTTCTTTTTTTCTTTCTTTTCTTTTTTCTGTCCCTTTCTTTCTTTCTATTTTTTCTCAATCCCTCTCACTAGTTAAACACCATCTAATTAAATTCTTTTAAATGGTCTAATTCCATAAAACTGTTCAAATAAATACATCGTGGGCGGTTACACATTGCGCATCTATCTCTTTTCTCGACGTCCTGTTTCATCCATCGTCAACTGCCCATGCTGCTGGTGGACACGGAAATTGCCCGATCTAATTTCCTCTCAAACGTGCTTCCACCTTCTAAAGCTTTTCAACGTGCCGCGGTACGAAACGATTTTTCGTTGGGCCGATAAATAAAGACCGATTCGATGAGCGCTTGCTAACTATCACGTTAAATGGTTGCCGAAACGCACTTCAGCGAACGATACACTTTAACAGTACTATGTTTTGTTGATTTTGCATTGAGTTAAAAACTGTGACATTTTAGTTACAATTTTACAGCATTTTTGCCGTTAAACATTGACACACGATCTTTTTTTATTATCAATAACGAAACGAGAATAAATAGTTTTAAATTAAAAAAAGATAAATTAGGAATTTCATAAGATGAAAAATGGACTATATTTATAGAATAACTATACCTATCAGATAAAACTCCTTTTATTATTGAATTTTTTTTACAGATTCTCATTATACAATAGTATTCTAATCATGCTGATTATCAATATACAGTTGATTTGTTGATTTGTATCATTATTTTTGTAGATATTTGTGCCAATTGCACGATATAACATATTATATCATTTAACTGAATTTGATACATATGTCAGTTATTATGAATTATTATCATGAAAACTTCTTGTATGTCTTTCGCTTCTGAAACAATAGCGCAAAACTTTCGCTGAGAATTCGAAGTCAAAGTTTCATTGCAAGAACCGAGATCGAAGAAGCATCTCAGTTTCACTTCATTATTAACTTCACTCGGAGCAAAGTGACTAAACTTTATTGATCTTCGAAAGGTGTATCCGATACTTTTATTTTTTCTAATACCATTTTGTAAAGATATAAAAAAGATTAAGTTTATTTCATAAAAATTATAGTTCATCAAATGTTATTATACAATATTAATATTTTATATACAGTGGAAAATCAGAAAAAAAGTTTTTTATGCAAGGTGAAATTAAAAATTTGCGACTTTTTGATCTACTAGTTCTTTGTCTATTCTTGGACACGTGCTCTAGGTGATCGATCGAGTTTAAACACGATACCTATGAGTACTCATCCAAATGTACGCCCGCACGTCTACAAGATTAACTTGCTTTCAGACACCATCAAATATTTATCGACTG
>Ga0157364_1006068_pt1 | contig 12370 bp, 5 predicted proteins | sample AttsexASBM2_FD_111476 | JGI IMG/M metagenome (GOLD analysis project Ga0157364, IMG submission 111476) | Fungus gardens microbial communities from leaf cutter ant in Ribeirão Preto, State of São Paulo, Brazil - Atta sexdens ASBM2 | ecosystem: Host-associated > Fungi > Mycelium > Unclassified ...
ATATATATATATATATATATTCATTTAAATGAATTAATTTCAGAAATGATAATTGCGTGCCGATATGGTTGTCGGACTTTCAACGCGATCAATCTGAAATATTAATAATCCCCTCAAATTTCCCAAATTTAATCTTAAAAAATTGTAATAAATTTATTGCGAAAAAATAATTATTGTTTTTTCTTGTATATATTAATTCGTCTTCCGTCCGTTTTATGTTTGTGCGCGCGACTCGAGCTTCTTCCTATTAGAATTCGCCGTTCGAATCGCGTAGATTAATTACGAATTCCGAAGAAACGCACCTAAAATTAAAGACACGTGCGCGATTCTTCTTCTTTCTTTTTTACGCGCTGCCGTCGCGCAAAAGACATCGGTATTAATGGCCTTGGCCGACGTTACCAGTTGGTAAGCCATCATTCGAGCACGAGCTGCAGCACTTGGAGGTCACTGCACCTTTCTTCTTTGCTCTCCGTACATCGTAGACCATCTCTTCCAAGTATTTACGACGTGCGCATATTTTGTGGAACTCTTTCTCTTGTACTTTCGAAACTGGTCGCGCGATGAAAGTAATTACAGGTGTATTATGATTGAATTTTTGTAAACTCGAATATCAATTCCGAACGAAAATATCGCGAGAACGAAGGTATTCTGTCTCTAATGCTACCTCTAATTCTAATCGTTATTTTTAATCCTAAAATTTTAATTTTAAAATTTAATTTTGAATTCTAAAGAAAAATTTTTGATTGTTTTTAGAGAAGTGTAATTTTAAGAGAGGGGAGGGGGGAAGGGAGATAGAGAATTTTATATTATAATCAATAATAAATGAAAATATGGACCAATAAGTGAATAACACAAATAAGAGGAAAAAGTTTTTATTCAATCAAAGTAGCTCTTAAGAATATACATATATATACAATATATATTTTTTAAATATATTTTTCCGTTTTATAAACTGCATCTCGATCTTGATTGACGATCTTGAAACGCAATTTTAAGTTGAAGCTAGAATATCACCAATTGAATGGTTGTCAACTTTTAATAATAATAATATTAATAAATATCTTAAAACACATTGCAAAGAATTTATTGCGAAAAATGTATTATAAAGTAATTTTATAAAATAGAAAATGTCTCGCGAATAGTAAGTATTTTCGCACATTTTATACGCTTCATCGAGATGATTTTGATAGACGAACCAAATGATGAGCTCCGTAATAATTTAATTTCTAGCGACAACGATAACTTGCTCGCGTTACAGCTCTCAGATTAGTTTATGTTACGCAACGTAAACCACGAAGCCGGGACGGAAAAGAATGTACAACCATTGTGTTCCGTGACAGTCGCGTACCGGCTGCATAACAACGTGGCACCCGCATGTTTTCGCAGATGTACCAACCAATGTGACAGCGTGAATCGTTTGCTTAAATATCCGAGAGATATGATATTCGCCCGGTCATTTTGATCATACAGTAATATTATCGTATAATCGTAGCGCGAAATATCTTTTAAGAGCTATCGAGACTTCCAAGCGTTGCGGAAATTGACTTTCCACGTTAATTGCGTACTGCAACGCTGCCATCTTAAAGTCACAGTTTTGTCAACTTTCTTTGACAAGTCGCTAAAAAGCCATTATTATCCAAAATGAATCACTATAATTACCTTTTTTCTTAAGCTGATATGAGATTTGTAACACATAAGTGTTTTATTCATATTTTTATTGTCTCATCTGATAACAATTTCTCGCTTACTGTTGCTAACTGGATATTAGTTTAGCGTTAAATTTATTATTTTTAAATTTCAGATAGATGTGAAACTAAAAAGCAACATGACTTTCAAAGACAAATGTTTTTTGCACACTTAAAGAATGCGTTTTTTGTTGCATTTTAAAAAGTTTTATCTATTTTTTATTATCTATTGAATGTGTTTATACTTTTACTGTTTAAAGACAATAATTACGATATTAGGTTATCCAAAAATAGGTCAGGGAAAGTAAATGTTATTTTTTTTTTAATAAATACGACCGTATAAATGATATACGAAAATGATAGAGAACACCAATAATCGGTTAAAGTTAGATGTTATGAATACAATATATATTCTTAATTTAAATTTAATTACCTCAGATGTAACTTTGCACCGAAACATTCGAATATTAACCACTATCAATCTGGGAATAATATAAATATGATAAAGCGCCGAAACATTCCTATGTAATAATCCTCCCCTAAATTAATTCGGTAAAGAACTTATTGCGAGAAATAAGAGTGGCTGATATAATATTTTTCCTGGCTGAGATAATATTTTTTACATTAAGTTCTTTACCGAATTAATTTAGGGGAGATTATTTTGTATATAGGAATGTCCGAACATTTAACTTTGATCAATTATTGGCGTTTATCATATTTATATATATTTTTTATTTAAATAAATAGACCAAATTATCTCTGAAAATTTGATAAAATGTGTCATTTTTATTATTTTTATTATTTTAATAATCTTAAAGATTTTGTAATTTTTTCCGAAAGCAGTTAGTATTTCATTTTTTTTATTCGATAACTATACGGGATATATTCCAAACTGGGTTAGTTTAGCTTATTTTTTTTTCCTAAATATTGGCAGCCATAACTAAACCGAGAAGTGTTCCGAATCTGTCGACGGCCGTCGTAACATAACTCGTAATATAAACGTCAGTAGCTTATAGCTTACAAGCTTGCTTTTATTTTCTTTTTTGTAATAATATAAAATGAAAAATGAGTAGAAATAAAGCGAAGATATTCGAGATACGTGTATTCGACCTCTTCGTAGGAGCAGAGATTACACTTTTATTTTAATATCAGAACTTTTAACCTTTGTACTTTTCACTACAGGCCTTGAGTTTTTTTTACTATCTAAACAGCTCTGATTGATCAGGATAATTCGTTACATATTAGAACAAATTCCTTATATGACTCCTTATGTGAGCTGCAAACTACTGACTTTTAGGTTACGAGTTATGATGGCCGACGTGTTCGGAACACTTCTCGGTTTAGTAATGGGGTTGCTAACATTTAAGAAAAAGAAATAAGTTAAACTAATTTGGTTCTGAATACATCCATAATAATGTTGATATTGCTTAATTAATTAAATATCTTAAATTTGCAAAATTATTCTGAAAAATTGACAGCTGTGTCACTTAATATCACAATATAGTTTTTGTATGTAATTATAAAATGTAAAATATACAATATTCAATATAATGTGTGAAATGCTTGTGCAAGCCTCCGCAGTTGTTAGTGCGTAAAGAAGTTAAATCAATAATTAAACTTCTTGAAATATTATGTATAAGAATATATTGTGTATAAGAAATGTACAAACATTTCGATCCTGAATTTGGATCTTCTTCAGTGTAACAATCGGAAAAATATGATAACAGAAAGGAGATAGACTGTAATCTCTTGGCAGTCTTCAAATGCTGAAAGAATCAAATAATGAAATGAATGGTTCAAGTGAAAAATGGTCGGTGAAAGAGGCGAACCCATCAATCGAATATCAAAGGTTTATTTATAGATGTTATTATTGAATGTAAAATATGTAGAACAAAATTGACAACTTCTAATAATAAATTCTTTCATCAATAATTTAGAATGCTCATCTTATAAGGTGCTATTTCTTCTCGACACAAGTCCAGTGGGAACATTTGTGAATGTAAAGAAATGACATCTAAAGGGCTGTACACAATCAAGGAATAGGAACAGAGAATAGGAACAGGAATAGAGAATAAGAATTTCAACCTAATCAAAACCCATATGAAGTATACAGTTTCTGATAGGTTGAAATTCTTATTTTCTGTTCTCGTTTCTATTCTCTGTTCTTATTTCTTGATTGTGCTCAACTCCTAAAGATATCAAATTAATCATTTGAAATATGTACGTTCTTTACCTTTTTGGAAATTCAAAACTATTGTTTATGTGGCTGAACGGAAGCGGGAGATTATTTTTGAGAATACGATATAAAAACAAAGTTAAGTTGTGTAAAGGACCTGTAAAAGAAACTACAATTCTAACTAAAAGAAAGATGTTTAAATTTGCATAGCGAAAGGCTTGTAAGTATAGTCTTGGCGTTGAGCTGGAAGCTGCGGGTATTAAATCTAACGTCTAGTTATGCAGCAGAGAGAGAGAGAGAGGGGGGGAGGGGGGGGAGGGGGGTGCGCTTGACATAAACCTGGAAACTTTATTAACTATCGTTAAAGTGGGTATTTTTTATGGTAGGTGCAGCGATAATTACGCGATGTAAATAAAAGCTTGATTTCTCAAATAAAAACTATGATTTCTCTTTTACATCATCTTTTTAATGTCTGAGATATCGAGCTGTTGATCCACGACGCTTTAGAGTATTCGTCCCAGAAATAAAAAGTAGATTTGTGGACCCGGATCGAAATATTACTAGGTAATTACTAAGTGATTACTAATCATCTCTTCCTGCTCACGCATTTATGCGACTTATACTACGCGATGTCACGCTCGTTTTCGATGCCATATAGGCCAGTCGGTTTCAGCTGATCAAGTCACTTGACGCTAATTATAATTAATTAAATTCTTTCGTTCTGCGACGGAACAATCTCTCTTGAAAGACGTATTGTATTTCTCTTCCAAAACATCGCTCAAACATCGCTCATTTATATTCTATGGATGTCTCGCGACATCATTTTTATCCTTTTTTTATTTCCTTTCTTGAGGCGTAAAGTTTCTACACCGCGACTAACGACAACATTGCAATTCGCACCGTGTGTTTTCCATCGGGCAGCAGCTTTTACGTCGCTATTCACACGTAATGCACCATTGCGTTGGTACGTCAATTAGCGATATAATGTGGACACAACACGTACTCAACTGCGGTGTAACAGGCATCTTATTCGAACCTGCCATTAACAAAGGAGAACCAACGCGAATAATTGAGGCAATAAAGAATTACCGGATCGTATCAACGAGATATAATCTGCTCGAATGTCTCCGGATTCGAACGTTCACGAATATTTTTTTTCTGTTCATTGTACATGTTATGCTGTGTTGAAAGAATTCGTGAAAGTATTTTAATATGTTAAAAAGTAATCTAACAGAGAGAGGTGTCGAATGTATATCATTTAACCTATTTTTATTATATTTTTCATTTTTGTATTTTGGCATTGTTGTACGCAAATGAACGATGACAATTGTAGCTTGAAGCTTTGGACACTTGTTATATGTTTAATCTTTTACTAATAACAAATATGTTATATCTTCTTGTAACATGCTGCAAAAGATACAATTTAGGAAACTTGGATTTTGTAAAAATATTGATTTAATCTTTATAATAGTTATAATAACAAATTATATATATGTATATATATATATATAAAATTAACAAGATATAGCCTATTAGTAGGTACATTTTGGTCTGTATTATTCATTTCTCACTTATTTTATATTATTGTTACTAAATGTTGCTTATATTAAGTAATAATAAAAAAATATTGATGGGTATGATTTAGGTGACCAGATGCAACTTTCTCCTATAGGTATATAATATATATATATATATATACATACACACAAAATATTCGCACACAATTAACAATATTAGATATTAATCTTACATGAACAATACATAAAGAAAATAACGTGAAGTTGGCACTCCCATTATAAAAAAAATTCGCTCGTATACTATAATTAAATGCTAATTTAATGCTAATTTATTATTTTTATTATTGTCCCTTCTTTCTATTCGCAGGAAATTAATTTCAAAAATGGGGATGCTGACTTCACGTTACGCTAGCACCCCCATTTCCATAAAACACATACAGAGTATTGTAAACAAAAAAATACATATACAAAAAGATATATATACAAAATATCTTTTGCTCTAAGATACTGCAAAGAAACTTCGAGAATTTTGAATAATTATATTCATACCAATACCGGTTACTATATGTGCGTTAGCACCGCGACACTTCTGGTGAGATTTTTTATTTTAAACAGCAATAAATTCAGGGAGCAAATAATTCTAGAAACATTTTAAGGTCATAAAAATAATTTTTCAAAAAAAAAAACGAAAAAATAGATCGATTTGCGTTGGGAGAGGAATCTTTTGATGTATAATTCTTACTCTCAATTCTCTAAGCGGGATGCCAATCCCTAAAAAATTAAAATGGGAAGTGGAGTTAAATGATACATCATTAGAAAGTTCTTTCAATTCCTTACATTCTTACGTTTGATTTTTTAAATTCGATTAATTCATTTAAAAAAAGAGTGTTAACTCTAAAACAAACAAATCTTTGTATCTTCAAACTTTTTTTTTTATTATTTATCGAATCAGTCCATTAATAAATTGCAAGGGATGTTTAAATACGTGTAATTTAGTGTAATAATTATTCGAAATGTCGATCATCGATTTCCATACAATAATAGAGGTTCTGATTTTTAGCAAGACATGTCTAAAGACATCTAATTAAAGTTGTAAATTCTGATCGTTACTTTTACTATGTTCTAATGTTTTGATTTTTTTCTTTTGTATTCTTAATATTAAGAACCCTGAGTATTAGCAATCTACATATGAGGCTCTTCAATGTAATAAGCAAGATCATACAATAATATCTATCTAGTATGTGCGACAAGTGAATTTCATTATGATTAGGCGCTCAAGAGCAATTAAACATAATTGACTGGATCCACAGGTAAAAATCAATCATACTCATTCGCTCGGCAAGCATGCCTAGCCGCTTTGTCGACTTATACGCGCCTATTTACTCGATCACAGAAAAGGTTAAAATGATTGTACTTTTCTTAGGGATGTGCGATTTTCAAATTTTTAAGGAAGATCCCAATCGTGATATTATATTTTTCAAATTGTATGTAATTTTGTACACTTAAATTCATAGAATTAAATTATATAGAATTATCATTGCTTCTACTCAATATGTCATTAATTTAATTAAAAATGGAGTTAAACAATTTAACTCAAGAAAATATATTAAATTTGACTTAAATTTAATTTATTATTAACTAAGTGCATGTTAATATGAATTTCGTTTATTTTGAAACTAATTATAGAAATAGATTAATTTATATTTTGACACATATAGAAGTTAAAAATAACGAAATGGTATTTAACTCAAGGAATTCAAATCGTAGACGATTTTATATCGTATGCAATTTCGCGATTAATACTCTAGTTGTGTATCGCACTGCGATTCAAGAAAAAAGAACGCGGTGTATCACAAATTGTACATCCTTTAATTTTTCTTTGGAAATAATGAATATGCTTAACAGAACAGAGGTATTCTATCAAGGACATGTAAATAAGCATCAATTGCAAGTTTTGGAATTAGTGGTAAAATTAGAAGAGCTTGATCAATAAAAAACGAAATACTGAAAGACCTATGAAATCAAGTGGAAATGGCGGTTTTGGACCATTCTTTGCTGTCGATCTTGTTGAATACAGAGCAATTATTATCAGCGACTGTATTTGATTCTGATATTAGACGAATTAATATTCAATGAATTTTGAAATACCACAGTTCCATCCATATAAAAATTAAGTTGCTACAGGAACTTAATGAAAACGACTTTGACCGTCGTTTACAATTTTATGACATCATAAGTGAATGAGTGACGAATAATCCAAATTTCCTTATATAATATATTTTCCGTATATAATATATTTTTTTTGATATTCTTTTTTTCTTAAATGTAATGTACAGTGAATGGTATAATTGTTATTGGACAGATTCGAATTCGCGGACATTTCACGAAGTCCATGTCCAACGTCCACCAAAATTAAAATGTTTAGGCTAGTATTTTCGGCATTCGTCTCATTGGATCCTTTTTTCCTCATAATTTGAATGGTGATATGTATTTGAAATTATTGAAAGATTCACGTTGAATCAATCATTGATCCAACATTAACTGATATTATCGAGAATAGTGAATATTATCTTGAAAATCAATTAATATTCCAACAGGATGGAGCTTTATGTACGATTTGTTCGTGAATATTTGGATAAAACTTTTTCGTTGGATTAAAAGGAGAAGCGCTATTGAATGCCCTCTTCGATTTCCAGATTTGTCGCCATCATTAGAAAGATCTTTCTAATGATGTATCATTTGATTCCCTTTCCATTTCAAATTTTTTAGAGATCCCCACTTAGGGGGTTGAAGTTGAGGGTAAGAATTGTACATCAGGATATTCCCTTCCCAAGACAAATTGACCTGTTTTTGCATTTTTTTCATTTGGAGTTATTCAGTCTTTTTTGTTTTCGATAAGCCATTCTATCAGAGTGTTTTCCAACAACGTACACAGATGATACAGTGTAACACTGTCTTACACAAAGAGTTCCAACTATGCACAGTGTTACACTATTCGACATTGTAAAAAACTAAGTAGTAGCGAGCGTGTAAAATATGTCAATATTATTAACTTTTCAAAAAGTTTTTTGATAGCAGTATTTATTTTGCAATAAAATCTTCAAAAATCGCCAACTCTGAAAAAATTATAACTTAAGTCTAAATAAAAATCATAAATCTGTTATTGATACGCTAAATCTAATTATAAGAATAAAAATGGAAGACTACAATGCATTCTGATTACACTATGAAATTAAATTACGTTTCAACAAGCATCTTACACAGTGGAACAATGTAACGTTTCTATGTTCTAGCTGGAAAACAGCCATAGTTGTAACGTAAACATATTATGAATTATCGTATGATGAGAAAAACTATCACACGTATAATTATAATATTAATAATTATAATATTGTTAAATAAAGTTATAATACAGTAATACAATGTCCTATATCCTCTGATTAAATCTAGAGACATATGAGATATCAATATGACATATCGTAAAACGATATGTTATTTGTAAACTAAAGAAGTACATAATGAAATGTAATCAAACTATAAAAGATATGAATTAAAAGACAGTGGAAAGATAATAGGATTGCAAGATACAATGAAAGATACAAAGAGTTTGAAACCAGGAGTAGATGTCCAAATTATTTAAGGAAGGAAAACCTATGGGTTGGGAGTGGACGAAGGCGTACGAGGTTATGCTTAGTTGCGGGAATATGAAAGAAGGAAATTGGCTAGATAAGGAATATAGGGAATATTTTGTATTTTGTGGAATAGGAATAGATTGTATGAAACACTATGTGGAGGAATGTCCAAAAGTATGCACTTGATTTAAAGAGCTAGGAAAAGATAAGGAGGAAATATGGAAGAAACTTTGGAGCGAAGAATTAGAGTCAGTTAAATGTAAAGTTTTAGATAAACTAGAAAGAGAAAGGAGAAAAGAGATCAGGAAAAGGAAAACGCAGGAAAAGACAACTAGCGAGGTAAAGGACGAGGAGTAATATATTTAGACAGGAGAACAAGATCTAGAAGTGTGAGACACGGTTAGAAATGTTGTGATATAATATTAGGAATTTATATTTTATTGCGACATATTTATGTATAGTTGTAGCTATAAGTCATATTATTGTATTATATTATATTATGTAGTATAGTCTGATATGCTGTGGTCAGACTGTGATATGTAGGTAATAAATATTATAAGATAGAGAAACATAACTCTGTGATATTCAGAGCTGAGATAAAATAGAATAAAAGTAACGTCGATAAATAGAGAACAAGAATAATAATAAATAAGAAAATAATAAATAAGAATAAGAATAAGAAATGAAAATAAAAATATTAAGAAATTTATTTTTTTTTCTTTTAGAATTAGGTACTAGCAGTATGGAAGGATGAGTGTGGATAAGGAATTTATATAAACCAAGTCCCCTTCTTGGCTATGTAAATGCTGAAGTGTAATAAATTCTATTCTAAAAGATATGAATTAACTTTTAAGCATTTTTTGGTATGATATCTTTTTTTCAATGTTTTTCGAATACTTTTTCTATTGCTTATAAGTTTTTTTTATTAATGAAGATATATTTGCTTGAAGATACCGTTATTATCTTATATTCTTTAATGTCTAATGTTTGGAGAAAAAAACTGTTTACGATATGTTCGAGTCGAATTGAGTTATTGTAATTGTGTCGTACTCAAGTTGTACACATAGTGTAGCGTTTATGATTGAAATAACATAATTAAGGTAAATGTTATAGATTACGAAATAATTATATAATTAGTCTTAAAAGTAAGTATATAAAAAAGTTTCTACGATTGATTTTACGCACTTCGTTAACGATATAAGAACACAATTCCGTTTGCGTTTGTGCATGCCCATTTTCCTGTATAGGAGCCACGATATAGCATTCGCTCGAAGATAATTACGTATTGTGACTAAATCGTAGAATAACGCTACAGAATATGACGCAAATGTTTGAGCGAATTTAAATGTGTCTGGTAAGTAGTAAGGCACAAAAAATATATCGGAATGCTTTTGAGATGCTCTCAGATGTTAATCGCGGAGAATCTTGTATCCACGATTTGCATTTACGCAAATAATACATGATGGTTTTCCCATTGTGAATATCTTATGAACACTTACGTATATACTGAGGATATAATGAAGAATACAGTTTTTCGCTTAACAATGTCGCGGACATCATGTGTAAGTCTTATACAGTACAATATTAATGCGTCGGTTAGAATTCTAATTGAGAAATGACGCATTGATAATAATAGCGAAAAGATCGCATGAGTAAAATATGTAAAACATAAATATTGTTTTATCGTCATTATGAAAACGTGTTCGCTTTTCTAGAGAGTGCGATGGATGATATTATGTATGTACATATGTATGTAATGGTAAAAAATGACAAAACTGCCAATAAATACGCAAAAATGTGTATTGACGATACGGCGAAATCGAATCGTTTCGCGAATCGGCCATCGAATGAATTTATACATCGATTTATCAGCCCACGCTTTTTCTCTCCTATGTGCTTTTTTAGAAGCTGTAAAATAAGCCTAGCGTACTAATTCTTACAGTCGATGTATATATAATAGATATTTTAGAAGTGCTAGTATATACATGCTTTGAAATTTTCTTGAAAAAATTTAAATTTACGCAAAAATCTTACTTCGTTTCATATCGTTTCGCACATCCTATCGCATCTTATCATGTGCACTTATCCACGTGTGCATAACGATCCAATAGAATTTTGCCTAAAGCACGAATTAAATTCTTTTTCTCCTTTTCTCTTTTACCTTTTTTGCCATATGCTGCATCATTCGTTTTGATTACGTTACATTCGGCTGCGCGCGTTGGACGAATGTAAAATTCACGCATAAAAAATTCGACCATCCAATGTGTAGTATTTTCGCTCGAGGCCGTTGGATGTGACTCAAAACAAATTCAAGTTAGTACGCTATATCATATGACGATGGTAAACTCGCGGATAAAAACAGTTTGTTGAAAACCGTATTATTTCTAATCGTGCTGTAAAAATACGCCGCGAATTCCGTCCTGAATCTTAACGACCGTCTCACCTGTATAATTTGTATTATATTACGTTTCAATGAAACGAGACTGCGGTGCGCGATATTTCTATAGCATCGATTACAAAGCAGGTTTTCATCGATCAATCATGCGGTCATTAAGCAGGAATTTTTGAATGATAATCTAAATTATTGTATATTGTACGATAATATGCGAATGGAAATATTCGCGATATTACGATACACATCAACGTGCGCGATATAAGATTGCCTGTTTTACGGTCAGATCGATACTCGGCGCTTCGACGACTCATCATATGTCACACGATGTCGAGACGTTTTATCGCAGTACAGATACAAGACAGCATTTCCCAAAAAAACATAATAATGGACACTTTCATGTGTAATTACGAATACGAGTCAACATGCGATTTGTGACTGTGGAAGAATTTTATAAAGTATTGTTTAAAGAGAAAGACAGAGAGATGTAGGTATATTGAATATCAGACGTATCGCTTCATTAAAAAGTGATACATCTTAAAATTAGCAACTTTTTAGTAAAGCATTTTTTAAATTTTGAATTGGAACAACGTTTTAATCAAGATAAATACGCATAACTTTACTTTCTTTCTATGTTGTATTTTCAATTGTAGCATGGATATATTCTTCTCTCTAAATTTCTTGGAGTGAAATCTCATTTCAAAATAATTATTGGGTTGTCCGGAAAGTTCGTGCCGACTAAAATTTAAATTTTAGTATACATTTATTAAATTAAAATTTTCTGCATTTCAATTTTCCTTCAACATCGACTACTAAAATACTGCTACTATCAAAAAAGAATGAAAAATTTGCACTTTTGAATAAGAGTGGCAGATTTTTACTTTTTGAATGAGATTCAATTCAAAGAAAAGAAATCTCCCTTTTTGGAGTGAATCTTACTCCAAAAGTGAAATTTACTCCAGAAAAAG
>Ga0157364_1006069_pt1 | contig 12369 bp, 7 predicted proteins | sample AttsexASBM2_FD_111476 | JGI IMG/M metagenome (GOLD analysis project Ga0157364, IMG submission 111476) | Fungus gardens microbial communities from leaf cutter ant in Ribeirão Preto, State of São Paulo, Brazil - Atta sexdens ASBM2 | ecosystem: Host-associated > Fungi > Mycelium > Unclassified ...
AAAATAACATTATAAAGTGTGTGGAAGTTTATAAATATAAAAATTTGAATTTACTTGGGCAGTGTAGTTTTTCCATACTTTTGTTATGTTTATTAATGATAATCAAACACAATGTTTATCAATTCTTTATTTAATTTTTCATATAATTGCAATAAAAAATCTATAGGAACCAGGATATATAGAAATTATATTAATAAAAATTATATACAGAGATTTCGACTTTTGGTTTATATCTTTCTCATATATAATATAATACTGACAGGTTCACAAATAACTTCGCTCTATAGTAAACCATTAGAATTGTCAATTTGAAAAATTAATATTTAAATATTTCCATTTTTCCTGTTAAATATTGACGATTGCCGATGATTGTTTTTCACTTTGCAACCAACTGTTAATAATGAAAGTCCCATCGGAACATATTCAGTAATATTTCTTGTCAACAAAAAATGTTATATACGATAAATATATCTATATAAAAAAACGCAGAGCTATTATCATATGGAGAGAAAAATATTTTAACGGAGTAGACCCCGAGTTAGTTGTGTCTTTATATTCTACTTTACACTTGATGCAAATTATTCTTTTACGACTACGTTCTCCTCATGTGCATCTCATACAGCTACAGAAGATTTTGTCTGTTTTATTACGGCTTGAAGGAACTATCAAGCGGCGGGCTAGCAACGTTAATTACTATTTTCTTTATTAAAGTGGAGATTAAAAGCGCGGCGAGTACGAGCGTAGCGTGGCGTCAAAAGGATTAATAAACAATTTCCTTGAATTTTTAACAGACACGCGTAATGAGAGCACATGAAAAAGAAAGATCGAGAAATTTAAAATGTCTTGTCGGCTCCTTTAATTCACGCGGTAAAATCCCCAAGTGCAAACCCGCGAACGGAAATTACGATGCGTGGAGCATCCCTTTTTGTTGCTGAGCGCGAACGTTGGTCGTCGCCCGGGATAAAGGGAACTCGTTGAACCGAGAGCGAACTATTTTCTAGCGAGAAAACTGGAGGAAAGAGTTCAACGCCCGCGGTGAGAATGAAAAGAGGGATGAAAGTCGACGAATCCTTTCTCGGACGCGATTAAATTGTATTGCAGCGTTCGTTTGCCTCACCAGAGAGAGACATCCCTCACTGATAATTGGTCATGCTATTAAGAAGTTAATGACGATTATGCCGATTTTGTGGAATCGCGAACGAATGGCGAGTCCGTCTCGTCATGATGCATAATCAAATCGCAAGCGCCACGATTGGCCATTGCGAATCTGAAGTGATGACCTCTTTTCCTCGCAGCTCGATGCTGCATCTAATCCGCTATATCGGACAAAGTACTATTTACTTTTGTGCGATTTACTGGGAGACAAAACTTATTAAGCTCCTCAATGGAATAATTATTATCAAACTCGGACATAATCGATCGAAGCTGGACGGCCACGACGCGAATGTAAGCGAACGTACGCGTCCTCTGTTCTCCATTTAAAGACTCACCAAAACTAAAAGCTCGTAATTATCCATGTAAAATCCGATTGGTGCAAAACTGTTGAGTTAAGCGTATGTGCCGGAGAGAAAAGTTTCCGAGCGGTAATCCAACGGATGGTAATTCGCCCATTCGTAAGCGCGTTTGAGCGGCAACGTGATTAGAGCCTCGGAAATTTATTCGCCTGGCACGATTTCGTTTACTCGTTTAGATCCGGGTTCACCCTCGCGTATGAGAATCAGGAAAGGAAGACGCGGGTGACTCACATTCCCCGCGGAAAGTATAACGGACACTTTAAATTCGCGTGCATCCCTCCGTCTCTTACTTGGCACATGCCAGAGAAAAAGTTGCGATTCCCATCACGTTTCGGCCGTCCGGAGCTGCCCCTCCTCTGAGAGTTCACGTCGAGGTTGTAAAGTCCTAATGACGAGAACCGACCATCTCTCTCTCGAGTGGAAACGGGATGGAAAGAGATGCAAGAGGAATCAGCGAATGTGGATCAAACGACGAACCTCCATAATTCCTTCCTAGACACTGCTCGTTCATAGAAATCGCATTTTCGAAACGCGCGAAGTGGCCGATGTGTTCCACCGTGCTGCACCATACCGTTCGATGTGTAATATCCGTGTAATTTCTGCCAGCTCAATTTTCATTGCCATTTGTGCGCGGAAATGAGTCTCGCGGCTAGTCACACGTGACGATTGACACGGGCCGCTGCCGCTGATGATGCTCCTCTCGCTGCCTTGCTAATACCGATGGTATCACTGGGACCGGATGTCCGCGACTACATTGCTGCATGTACGTGAAAAAAGGGGACGTGAAAGAGCGAGAAATGTTATTTATAACAGCAGTCGCTCTCCCGAAGAAAGTAATCTCATTTCGTCTGATTACGCCAGTTTCTCTTTCCACATTACGTTACATAAGTCAGGCAACAACGAATTGCATGGAGCACTCCAAAATGCACAAGACAATTTTATCTTATTTAAATCTTTAGAAGAGGGAAGACTATTTTTTAAATTTTACAGCTTTTCCTCGAGTAAGATTTATTATGATACACTATTTCATTGTATTCCTTGCCTCAAAATATAATACTATTTTAACGCTACTATTGTGGTTCCTCCCACAAAGCGACGTCTACAATGAAATTTTAAAGCATAAAAGCTTTGAACCTAAGCTATAGTAAATTGACCAACACAGTAAAACGAATAATTGACTATGATTGGTTAATTTCATACAAGTTAAAATGGTCTACAATGAGACTTTAAAGCATAAGTCTCGAAACATAATAGGTGTAATAAATTTTAAACCGTAATGAATTGATCAACACGGTCGAATATAAGGAAAATAATTATCAATTTCTCTACTTAAGGCTTAAGCTCAAGTTTTACGCCTTAAAATTATTTTAGATATTGTTTAAAAGTTAATAACATTAATGACACAATTCTTTGAAATTGATCTTATCTCTGTAGGATTTTTAAAAAGATTCTTACTTTTGAATAATTTCAAAATTAAAGTTTAAATTTCTAGAACGATTTATATATTTTATCTTCATCAACGTAAATATGAAGAAGCATGTTCATATTTAAATAAGAGAAAATTCTAAAATGTTCTCTGGTGGTTTTGCAGAGGAAAACCATCCGTTTTACCGTTTTAATGTACTTTCTTACATTTAACTCTTTTACATCTCTGCATAAGAGCGACTACTTTGGTGCTTGAGCATATTAATCTTTTCTACCGAATTACAAATGCGACAAGAAATGTATATCAACGGACAGCGAATTATAGATACTTAAACGTATCGCACTTAAGTATCTCCATCTCGTCTAAACGGATCGAAGGATAAGACAGAAACAGGAGTTTGATAATTAGACGCGTCTACTCAGCTACGAAGTAATTAAGTAGCGATTAAACCGACGACTGTCAATTAATAGCGCAAAGCGACACCAAGGCCGAGGATTTGAAGCAAAAGGACGCAAAGGAAACAAGCAGATGGGTGCCGAGGGAGAACCGGAGAACGACAGCGAGAAAGGGAGGAGTGGAGTCTTGCTTCTGCCGTGTGCAATCCGAGCGGAAGATCTCGTTACGCGCGTCGGTTTTGCCCGGTTTTGCAGCAGCAGAACAAGCTGGTCCAGGTTTCGCGAATAGAACGGAATGGGCGCGAATTTCCTCGCAAGAGCACGTTTCACGAGATCGCGGTGTCTCTTTTCTCTTTCTCTCCCTTCAGTAACTGGTATAACTGGCTGACCGCCGCGGTTTTTGCACAATGCTATCGCGCGGAATGACAATACACGTCGCTCTTTCGGTTTAATTAAAGGCATAGTTCGCCAAATGTTGCCGTCGCTGCCACTGTCGTCGACCACCCCGGGCTCTTGTATCGCCAACTCTGCTCTCATTCCTATCTCGAAGCAACATATACATATGCGAGGAACATATGCGTTGCTTAATGGAGTGGCGCGTCCGCGCTCTGTAATGATACGACACTTTGCACTCGCGACGGCATAGCACGTTAAATAGCATTATCGTCGAGTCCAAAAGTCGAATATAGCCTGGGGTAAATCGGTGATGGAAGTTAAAACCTCCCGTTCTTTAGAAAATATAGTAACCGTATGTGAGGGCAATAATGACACTTTCCAGCTACTAAGAGAGTTATTAAAGAGTACAGAAATTATTAAACCTTGACTACAGCAACGGATCATTTGGATCTGAAGCGAAAATTTTAGACGAGTGTACAATTTGTATGATACTATAATGTTTTAAATTGTAAATAAAAAAACTTTCAACCTTCCTCTAGCAATAGTCATCAGATCGTCATCACTACAATAACTTGAAAAAGAATCTCATTTTCTTTTAAAAATCAAGAAATTTTAGTAATAGTTGCAAATAGTCTTTGTCGTAATAAAATGATTTAAGGAAGCTATAAAAACTTTAATATTTACGTACAATTTTTAAGCTTTAAAGTTAAGTTTTAAGTCTCTGACTTATAAGTCTCACTCAACTGTTGTTAACATAGCCATTATTATGCGAATATGGCATGACCGTCACGGATCTGGGCAAACCTACACCTAGCCACGTCTTAGGTGAAAATTATATCAAGTCCCCGCAGCGTAACATTAGCAGGTCTGGCGAGGTTGTTATATGAGAAGCTATTACAAGTGCACAAGTTGCTTGCCCCGGAAGTAAAATGAAGACCATGATTTAGCCGTGGAGAATCTCTCGGATCCTTCCATGAGATTCTCGTGCCACAGGAGGCACTAAGCGGTCGTCTAATTCGAAAATGAGTGGTCTACGCAAGGTCCTCATATGCACAAGAGATCTTTACATTCGCCAGATGCCGGGAGATTATCTAATTATCAATTTAGAGAGGCGTCTGCATACGCGAATACCTAGACAGCCGTCTAATTTCTAAGGTAGCGGAACAACTCTATCTCAGGGATCATCTTCTTGCCGACTCTCGCATATGCAGTACAGCTGTAAACAATTATCTTACTTGGCTCTGAATGCATACTTTACAAAATGAGTAGTCGTACGTCTTGACAAGAAATGATGATGGAGCGACTTTGCTATTTTCCTTTTTACGAGTCTGCGGTATTCGATCTCTCTTGGAAATGCATTTACATCTGAAAGAAGAGAAGGCAGAATCGCGCCGGGATCAGCGAAGCGGTAGATTACCAAGACTGTGCGATGTCGTTTACTCGTTTCACGCTCGTTGCTATATATCCATAAAGAAGTCACCTTTATGCATTACTATGAGAGCCTTTGATGTTATATCTACATATATATATATATTGTAGAAAGATATCGAACGACAGTTGCAATCGAGCTCTCGAATATCCACAAAAGATTTACATTAAAACATATATTGATGAAGAAAATGAATAAGGGAGGAACATTTCACAGTATTACTTTTTCCCTCTAATATTGCATTTTTTAATTATCTTATTAAATAGATTTTTTTACACAAAAACAAATTATGTTTTATCAATAGCATTAGCTAACATCAATTTAATTGAAAATGATCTTGTTAATTCTATGATAGTATGAATTGATGAAACAAATAACATTTTATTAACTAGAGCACACTTGTTTCATGATGCTTATTGAACTAACAAGATTATTTTCAATCAAATTGTTGTAGACTAATGCCATTAATAAGACATTATTTTTTTTGTGCAGAAAAGATAAATATACACACAGAAACATATTCATTCGTTATTACAAAAAGTGATTACTTAATTTATTTTCATGTTTTTAAATAACGGTTATATTTAACAAAAAATAGATAATATTCTTAATAATGTTAAACAAGTAATTATGACAAATTTTAGAAAATGCATTATGATGTATTCAAAAAAACAAAAATTTATTTTTTAAGAATATTATAATACTGATTGAACAAGCGACTTTATATAATAAACAAATCACAAATTTGTTTTATTATAATTTAATAATCCCTCTTGATTGAAGTATTAAATTTATTAGGATTCAAAATATATTTTGAAAATTTAATTCTTATGATGAATTTATTATAAATTTGCGGATATATGAACTTGTGAAATATTTGAATCAAGTATTTTTCTAAGTGTATTTAAAAAAAAAGTATACTATATACATAAGAAATACTCATATATTTTAATGCAAAATAGATATTCTGTGTAACGTCACGTGCTTCGACAGCGCTCATCTCTCACTGAATCGCAACACGATAGAAGTTATCGAGCGTTTCGAGAAAGATGTTCCCAGTCGGGCGAAGTGAAAGCACAAAAAGTTACGATAAAAGCGGAAGAAAGCGATGGAAGAACTGGTGAAAAGAGCGGCCGATCGTTCTTATGCAAAGTGCGAATCGAGCGACGAATTCGCAGCTCGCCATCTGCGGTTCCACCCTCTGTTCCTCCCTGTACATTTTCTCGTCCGGCGGAAGTCAGCCTGGGCGTTTTTCATTCGACGACATCGACTTTCGCCCAACCGTCTTTTGAACACGGTGCTCTTCTTCTCGGTGCTCGAATCAAAGGCAGTCGGTATCGGAGCTCTCAGAGCGAATTCTCGAAGCCATATATGAAGTGGAGGATAGAGCTTTACGACCGATGAAGAGAGAGACGGGGAGGAAGATGAGGGTGAAGAGGAAGCGGCGAAAGACCGGAGAGAGGAAGTGAGGAAGAGAACCGATGCGCGGATCCATTCGACTCTATTCAAAAGGGGGGATCCACCATCGCCGCCGTCGCCACCGCCACGTCTGTGGGATACGATGATGAAGTTATTCCGTCCTCCCTCCCTCAGGAAGTGACGTCACATCTCGATGTAATAAACACGAATATAAGTGGTTCCTGCGGCCGGTTCCGACGGCAACGCGGGCCAACTTGATCGAGTCGCGACGGAACAGGAAACTCGAGGTGAACGGCAACAAGGCGTCGTCGACCTTACCAAATAAATAGGCGTCGACGTCCGATGTCTTCGAAAGTCCCCCGACACGACGCCGTTATAAATCTTGATGTAACTCACTGCGTCGCGCGCGTCGAGACAGATAAATTCGCGTTCGTCGCAAATTCCACGGGAATGCTGTTAACTCCACGGTAGATCCGAGAAGAGGCTTGCGAAATATTCTACATTCTTTTGTTGAACTGTATTTATGATTTTTATTAGTAACTTTTTAATTAATTAATTAATTAATTATTTTTTAGAAAAATAATTTAACATTTTTTTTTTCATTAATCTTTTAGAAACATTTATCAAAGTTTTATCAATTGCTGGAATATCTATTTTCATGATTGGAATTGGAAAGACAACTGCATGGAAATGAGAGAAATTCAGATATTTCAGATTTCCAACTAAGATCATATTTTTCACAATAAATTCTCTACAGTAAAGATGCTCATTAATATCAGTAATATTAAAGTTCTTCTCAATTTAATTTGTAATATTACGTGCTCCAGCTAAACTTCAGTTTAGGATTGTATTTCAAGACCGATAAATAATCAGCGCACAGTTAAATACTTAAACTAGAAATTATAAAATTCACACAAAAATACACTAAACAAATATCCGTTCTGATCGAATATAATCATTTTTTTCTTAAACAAAATTAAGAATTTTATTTTAGACCGTGTATGTGAGAATCAATACTAGAAATTTAAAATGCCTGTTAAATCTATATATAGTGTCAAATTTAACCTGAGTCGCCACTGCTTCTACTAAATATATCGTTATTTTTTACCAAAATAATTAAATTTGACACTATATTGTGTTACGTTAAATTATTAGGTTAAATTTGACACTATAGATTTAACAGTGATACGGTCAAAGCTGAATCTTCATTACTTTAAATAATTTGAATATTACTAATATATATTATATATGTATATACTTGCATATACCATATTGTAGTCTTTTCGAACTGCGCGCTGAATTGATTTTCCGGACTATAAATGCAATTAAAATTACTCTAGTAATCACGAATTAAATTGAAGCAATTTTAATAATTTGATGGTATAATCAAACATCATATTATAAAGATATTAATATGTTGAAAAATTGTTAATAAAAATTTATTAACGAAAATATTACCTAGGCCGAGACTTGAAACGTTTTCCCTTAATTGTGTTAAATATTCTCGGTCAATTTTCATTTAATATTTCATTTAATATCCTTTCATGATTACAACTTTAAAAATCATTAATAAGATTTTTTGTTTTAAATACAAAGTCGTTAAGCTTGCGAGAAGAAATGATTAAAATATAACAGATATAATAGATCCAGCGTTTTATCCAGTGGCATTAATTTTCACTGTGCATTCGCAACAACGTAAGAAAGAACGAGGCGCCGTCTTGAGAGGCATGAAAGACTGCAAGAAGGGAATAAAGTGCGAGCTCACACTTTTCCCTCGGGGCGACTTTTTCGTCAGCGCTAAATCACCCCGTAGAGGGACGAAGAGATGCAGACCACCGATTACTACCCGCGAACTAATTTTCCGTCTCGCTCAGCGTCTCGCGAACCTAGCTCAAGGGGTAGCTTCAGCTACCGTGGCGGAGTGGTGTTAGGCGGTGCGCGTGAGGGTCACCGGAAGAAGGAGCGGCAAACCTCAAGAACCGTTGCTCACAAAGGAACGAAGGAGAGCGCAACAATTATAAACACGGTAGCAATTACTGAGTGCTCGTAGTGCATACTCTCTCATTCTCTCTCTCTCTCTCTCTCTCTCTCTCTCTCTCTCTCTGTGTGTGTGTGTGTGTGTGTGTGTGTGTGTGTGTGTGTGTGTGTCTCTTTCTCTCTTTCTCTCGGTGAACCACGACTCATGACCGCAACCGCGGAAGAAGCCAATGGTATTCTTCATCGCTACGAACCCTGAACATCTACCCTCTGGCAGGAACCTCCGGCAGGCGGAGTACTTTTCATCACCCTCGCAATTGAACGTGTAGGTACGAGTATATCCGCGCTAAAACCGAGTGGCTTCTCAGCCGCGTCGCGTGTGGAATCTCGAGAATTTATTTCCACTTCCTTCCGCGTCAGCTATTGTTCGCGTTTCGGAGTTATTTCCTGCGAGGAACGAAGAGTCGTAAAAATAAAGGTCATGATGATGATCAAGCGCGTAAACTTTAGTGTTCTTGCGACGACCGCAACGAAATTATATCTTACTATACGTCACGGATATTGAGGAACAAACGAATTTCTCGTCACTCGTTGCAGCTCTTCTCATGTACTGTTTCAATCTAGATTCGTTACGCTTACGTCACGATCGCAATACGGGTTTGATGAGTTTTAGTGTCGGAACTCCATAATTTCTTTATTACATTTACTGTTGACGTATTTTGTTGCGCATTGCGGCTGTCATATTTATGTACTTTATATCATGCACAACGCATTATATTTACGGTTTAATGATAAATTGTGTAATTATATACATATTATATCGCGCTTGAGGGATTTCATTTCAGAGCATGCTATAACTAGTCATCATTACATTACGATGTAATCTGTTTTATTATACTTCAATTTCGAAAGCAATTGTAATATTAACGAACATGTTATAATTGAAGGTATTCATATAGCTTTAAACTTATATTTCAAAGCAAATTATTTCAGTGCACAATAATAACTTGAACTAATTAGAAGTCATTTCGATATAATGATTACTTGAGATAATTTCAAGATCGATTGCTGTTTCAGAATCAAATGCTATTTCATGTAGTTCTACTTAACACACTTCAAGCTCTTCAGTTCGAAAGACAGCCGCAATATCGACAAATGGACAGTCGAAAAATTTTGTGGAAAAAACAACGAATATTTCGGCTGTTTTTCATCGGAAAAAGCGAACGTCGTCGCGCTGTTTAGACAGATCTGTTATTTTCGCTGCACCGATTGGATGCACGTCAATGCGTCGAGTAAGCCGATGCGAATTGTCGATCGGTTACCTATGCGTGGGCGATCAATGTTCAAAAATCGTTGCGTTCAGTTAACTAGTCGCTATTTGTTTTTCTCGTATTTATTCGTTACTTCAGATTCTCAACGAAGGACATAAACACATCAGGAATGATCGAGATTATTTTATAATCTTTTGCGAAACAAGATTTAAAGGATTTCTACATAGACACATATCCCAGAACTATATCAAGTCATCTAAAAATTATCACATTTATTGTCGATTTAGTTCATTGTCAAATTTATATTTCTTTAATGGAAATATCGATAATAGACGAGATAATTACTTCTAAAATAAAGTACCAGTGTAAATCGTGGTAAATTTTGTTTAGTAAATACGTTTTAATTATAGCATTGTATCTCATTGCATTATCAATATATAATTTACGCGCGCACTAATAACCGCGGAAGCTCACATTGAATTTTTATTTTATCTTATTTTATTTTAGTTATCTAATAAATTTCTAAATTAATATAATAAATTACAATTGAAAGAATAGAGAAATCTTGTAAAAAGGCAACTTATTTTTTTTCTATTTTTAGATTAACATTATTATAATCTTATTTTATCTGGTGGCTTTTAATTTGTCACAAAAAAACGTGATTACAAAAAATTTTATATTTAATATTAAAATATTATATTTAATTAAAATATTGTTAAAGATAGATTAGCCTTTTTAAGTATAAGTTTTCTTACTTCTATATTATAGAAATAGAACAATGGAAGTTTTTAATTTAATAATAATGTCAATTTATGTATATCTACATAATATCTATATAATATGAATCATCTCATTTCTACAGGTCGCCTAAAATGATAAAAAAAATTTAACTTAAAAAATATATTAAATTTAAGATGAAATGAAATTGTATAGCAGATAATCTCCATATATAAAGAATAACGAGGCGCATGTATAAAAAGAATAATTCCGCGTAAAATTTTATAAACGGCTAAATTTTTTCGCGTGTCCTCTTTGTCCGTGATTCTTTGTGATGATGGAGACAGTCTTAAACCGGCCTTGATGGACCATCGCACAGACACGCGATGCGGTCACGTCACATTCATACACGATAACCGGCGATGGCAAACGAGAGAAATGAAATGCGCGACTCGGAGACAAATCGGACGTCAGTCCCCATGGGCATCGAAAAGCCACCGAATGTATCGGAATCTTTCGATCGAAATTTCAATGGTCACCGTTTTCCCAATAGAGTGAATGAAGGGGTGAGAAGGAAAAGGCAAGCCGATGTGGAATTGATCGGTATTGACAACAAGTAGGTAGCACGTATGGATGCACCGTACGTATGTACCATATGTACTTCGTTCAGCGCTTTGTGCTTCCTCGCCATTTCCCAGAGCTTCATATGAGAATTTGATAAGATGCCAACATGATAGTGACACTCGGAATGCAGACCGGACTTAAAAGTTCAAGTATCGTTGCTTGCAATGATAAGGAGAGATTTGCTGGTAAAATGTTGCTTTAGACGACACAAAAAATGAATTATGCTTATATAACTACAAAATTTATTATATTATGATTTTTCCGGGTAATGTATAATTGAATAACATTTAGAGTACATTAAACTCATAATGTGTGAATTAATAATTCGCGTTATTTTTAATTATTTTTACACTGAGAAAAAAAGTTGTTAACTTGACTAAATGCGTTTAGTTTGTAACGATTATTTAGTTTGATTATTTATATATTTGAGTTAAATATATAAATAGTCATGTCAACATATTATTTGTTTGAATTAACAAGTACTTGTTTAAATTAACAAATATTTGCTTGACAGCCTATTTTTTTGAAATAGCAACTTTTTCTTTCAATGCATGTGTTGCTTAAAATAAAACGAATGAAATTAAACAATTTCATTCAAGTAAATGTATGGTACAATACTAAATTTAATTTAAATTTAGTCATTTATCATTTACTGAGTACAAAACGATTGCTTATTTTAAAAACTAATCAAATGGACTGATTTACATTTTAAATATGGAAGTTAAAAATAACAAAATGTTATTTAAAAGGATTACCCGAGTCATTGCTTTTTTGATAATATAACATCTAATAATATAACATCTAATTTACGAAAGAGGAGCATCCATATAAAATTGTTGTAATAGAAATTATGATTGTAAATTGTTATAAATGAAATTATAATTAATTATTAATTAATCGTGTATTATGATTGGCTGTGATTTAATGTAGGGAATTAGACAGAACTGAATTGAGAAGAGAAAATTTCAGAGAACAAAAAGAAAATTTAACGTGATGGGTTAATACCATATGCCTTCTCGAGCCCCTCTCTCTCTCTCTTTTCTCGCAACTCGTTTCGCTTTCTTTCTCGCAATCGTATGAAAGCAAGGCAGAATCGGTGAAATGAATCGTATCGCCTCGAGGAAACGTATTTCTCATATTTTATTCTCGCTGCTTTTTACCGTCGCTTTTTTTCATCACGGTTTGATTTGAACCTCCTCCC